>Ga0181380_1001414_pt1 | contig 10515 bp, 8 predicted proteins | sample 3SPOviralmetaG_FD_130116 | JGI IMG/M metagenome (GOLD analysis project Ga0181380, IMG submission 130116) | Marine viral communities from the oligotrophic San Pedro Time Series (SPOT) site, San Pedro Channel, CA, USA - 3 SPOT_SRF_2009-08-19 | ecosystem: Environmental > Aquatic > Marine > Strait... | reverse complement strand
TAGCTGGATATTTACAATTCGAATCTTATGAATCTTTATATTCTAGTATTGTATGTGATTGTGGTCTTAACATGGATTTTAGCAACAAGCCATTTTTCCAAAATGATGATAATGTCACAAGCGGATCAAATGGTCAATTGGGATATTTAATGGAATCGTGTAGATGGTCAAATGGAAGAGGAGTTTCTCAGGACACATATTATAGGCCTGTATATGGAAAAAAAATAATTAAAGTAAAAGCTGGAAATTACTCAGTAGATTCCTTAGCAAATATTATATCAGAACAAATGAACGGTTCTATTGGAGCAGGAGATAATACATTTAGTGATGCTTTGTTAGACAAGTTATATCACCCCGATGTAAGTTTTAATGGAACAGATAATTTTATTAAAACATTACCATATTTTCGAAATATGACAGGTTCTCAAGATGATATTTTAGATAAAGATATTTTTGGAGATGAAAAGGTTTTTGAGGATAGCGGTAATCCAAATTTAAAATGGGAAAGAAGAGTGGAAGGATTTACTAGACAAATATATTATAGTAAACATAATTATTATGATGTATTTCTGTATAATCAATTGGTTGCTGATAATAGCAATCGACTACCCCCAACAGTAAAATATCCTAATGATAGGACAGATACAAATGATTTTCATTATAAGTCTGGATCTAATAGAATAGTAACAATCGATGATGTATTATCTCCTGCCGAAAACTCAGGGACAAATGCTTCTGTAAATTTTTATGTTGGAGCACTCCATCTGGCTACTCTTTTTGATAATGATTATGGGGGATTTTATTGTAATCCTAAATATGCTGATGGAACAATTGATGATAATGAGGCATTAAGAGCCCCTATGCTTAGAGAAATGATGCAGGTTCAAGTGGGTGTTAGATTCGGAGTGACTCCATTTTATAGTAGCAATGGTGCGGCGTATCAAGCTAAATACCCAACTAATGCAAGAATTCCAGCAGATGTTGATGGTTTAACATTTAATACTATGTGGCCAGTCAACGGCATTACATATCCAGGTAGAGATGCATTACTACCGCCTAGAAATAAGTTTGCTGGAACAAGTGTAGCAGAGATGACTTTTAGTGATCAACAGGCTAATAGATTTGCTTTTCAGAACTTTCACGAATTTTATAAATTACCCAATATAGCCCCTGATGGAAAATCTACCACTGATTATGGAGGTCAACAAGCTACAATGTTTAACAATCCATTTTTTAATGATCAATTTCAAGGAAATGAAAGTGAGAATAATCCAGTAGCATCTAGTGGTGTTTCCACAGCAGTTTATCCAGTTGATAGTTCAAGCGGTGTGATGGTAAATAATTTTTGTTTTGATTTATGTAAAGATACTGATATATATAAAGAAACTGTAGCAAAGATAAGAGCATTAGATAATGATTATACAGTTAAGACAAGATTATATAGAGAAAAGTTAATTTATGATCTTTTGACAAAACCTTTTGATAAATTCTTTCCTGATGATGATACGGCTCGAAATGTTTTTGAAAACTCATTGTGGCATCGTCTAGGATTTAGTTATGAACAACTTGGAAAAATATCCACACAAGTAGAATCAACATCTTCGACTGGTGGGAAAAGTAGTAATGTTGTCGGGCCAAGTCTTCCAGGGCCAGTTCCAAGGCCACAGGGTAGACAGATTCTTAAAAATAAAGGTATTATAACACATAACCAGTTTGATTTTAGTAAAATTGTTTCAGCAGATGGTTTAGGTTTAGGAAATCCAGTTAACTCAACCGCTGGTGTAAATTTACAAAATTATAGACTTGCTGATTATTTTTATGGGAAGGCATTACCAGATAATTTAGGATTATCAGGAAATCAAATACATTTATTAGCCAACTCAAAACCTTTAAATGCGGCTAATCTACCATCATTGAGTGCTGGTAAATCATATCTATTGATTGAATCAGATATAATCAAACCTAATTTCAAAGATGTAAGAGCAGGTTGGGGCAATTTATTAGGTATAATGAGTAAAGAAAATGCTACCAATGATACAATTTTCGGTGCTGAACCTATTGATTTTACAATAACTGAACCTAGATTATTATCGGATATTACATTGTATATTAAAAATCCAGATGGGACATTAGCTGACGATTCTGTAGTTGGTAAAAATTGCGGTTTTATCATCCAGATTACTAAACCTATAAAACCTCAGGAGGTTGTTCAACTCGATCCGCCATAAAATAGAATAAATATCTTAAGTAAAAATATATGGAATATTTACAAAAATTTTATCCATACTCTATAAAACAATTTGATGAGTTTCATAGACAAGCATTTCCACATGCTAGTAAATCAACATATAATAGTTTTGAACAATCTCTGAAAAGAATTGAGAAAATTTATGATAAATCTTTACCAGAATTAAGTCTAAGTTTTTTAAAAGATCCCCATGAATTGTATAATAAATTAGTAGAATCTGACTATACAGAAAATACCATTATAGCAACTTACACACATATTTTAAAATTACTAAAATTAATGGATTTTCCATTACATAGATATAATAAGTTTTTGGAGATTTTAAATTATAATGCTCAAAAGAGACAAGTTCGACAGGAACAATCTCTCCGAGAGAAACTAGAATTTTTACCAGATTTTCAAAGTTTAAGAAATGTTATTAAGTCAAGAATAAGAGAAATAGATTTTAATTTACAATTTTCAGAAATGAAACATTTAGTATTGTTAGGAATGATTATATTATCAATACCGATGAAGATAAGTAGTTATAGTGGTATGCGATTTAGTTGGTTTGCTCCTGAAAATTCAAAAGGCAATTGGTTAGCTAATGATGATAATGATAAATGGGAGTTTCAGTTTGGTGGACAAAATATTAAAATAGTTGATGAAGATTTAAAAAAATTATTGGACATCTGGAAAAATGCTTATAACCACACTAAGTATGTTTTGATAAGCAATGAAGATTCTAAAAAACCAATGACGGCAAAAGAAATACGCAACTCTATATCAATAGCAACGGAGGACATTTTTGACATTGAATTAAATGTGTTAGATTTAAGAAATGCTTACATGAAACATTTAATCGAATTAGATCCTGATTTGGATCAGAAGATACAGATCTCTAAAATATTAGGTTATGTAAATACAGATAGATTAGATTTACATAAGATAATTTAAATATTTATATAAATTATAAATGACATCACAATCTATAATACTCAACTTAAATAAAGATTTTGCTAAAAGTGAAGCACATAGTTATTTACAGCCAGTATCACAAGCATTTGATATAGGCAAAGATGCGGAAGTATGTATGTATGGAGCAACACTACAACGTAAACCATTATTGATAGAAGATAATACTGCTAATGGTTCTGATGGTTTTACAAAATTCGATTCCAGTTTTATTACATTACCATCTGTAGCTCAGGTAAATGATTCTCTACAAGGACCATTTATTGACCAAGATAATGTTGCTAATGCTAATAATAATAATCAAGGTAGTGTAAATATAAGAATTGAGCAAGGTTCTTATTCTGTAAATGAATTATCCAACAGACTAGTTATAGGAGTAAACTCATCACTTACTCAAGAGGTAGAGGGCAAAAATTTTAAAACTACTGCAGGGGCTGATATACAATGGAATGGTCATGTTGTAAAGAATCAATTACCTTATGCTATGACTTTTAAAAAAGATCCATATTATTTAGGATATCAAGGTGTTCCATTTAGATTTATTGATAATGAAACCAAAGATATATATCCCCCACAGATAACTGGTCTAACAGTCCCAACCCAACATTTTGGTTTAGATAACAATGAAGGACATAGAGATGCTAGCAATGATTTACATTTTGAAAAAGACGGCGGAGATTTAAGAGCAATGAAAGAAATAAGAGCAAACGCAGCCATTAGTGTGACAGACTGGAGTAAATATGCGAGAATATCTGATAGTCCTCTATTTCCACTTATGAAACAAAACAGCCTCGAACAACTCGAAGAGGGGTTTGCTAAGAATCAAAGTTATTTTGAATGGAAGATTGATTATGATAATACTGGACCATCATATAAATTTGATAGTTGTGTTGGTTTTAGTAATACATATTTACAATCTACATGGTCCGTATTAAATGTTCCTGATACATTACCTATAACTCCGCCAGGAGCAGGAGGAATAAACGAATATCCAGAATGTATATTAGGAGTAAGAATGTTTGAGAGCACTAGTGGAGCACCAGCATCAACCCCAGATGATTCGTTTATAGAAGTTTTCTGTCCATCAATATTAAATGAAAGACTAAGTGTATTGGATGGTCAAGATTCTCCAGAAACAATATTTAATCAAGATTTAGTAAGTTTATGTAAGATAGATATGAGAGAAAAAGAATTAAAAGGTCTAACACTTGGTGTCCGATTTGTTGCTAAGCCAAACGAAATTGGTGTAGATTTCCATCAAACCGAACAACTCCAAGCAACGGTAGCTCAGGGTAGAGATTTATACAATAATGTATATTCTTTTCAAGTTTATATTAATGATGACGAAGGAGAACATGTGATATATAACTCATCCATTAGAGATATTTACATGCCTGGAAATTTAATTGATGATGGGGTATTTATGAATTCAGCTGTAAGTCAGAGAGTTCCAGCAGAGAAAACAAACTTAGGTTTACAACCATATCTATGGGTAAATGAAATGCAGGTTAATGATGATTTATCGGCATTAAGGGGAAATTATTTAGCATTCTTTGATCATACAGATAGTTATTTTGTTGTAAGAACTCCCGCAACAGATTATGAGATTAAATGTGATAGTAAATCCTTAAGAGAGTGTTTAGGATTATCAGAAGAAAACTCAAGTAAAATAACTGTGTTGAAAGGAAATGCCGATTTTGAAAAGACTTTTGAAGTAAATAATCAGAGAAGATTTAATCCTAATGCTTTTCCAAGATACCCAGATGAGGCTGGTTTTACTAAATTATACTCAGACAATACACAGTATAATATAGAAATAAATTTACCCGTTAAGGCTTATAATACCACAACTTCCATAACTAACAATTTGGGTCAAAAGAGAACCATTGTATATAAGACAGAACCATTGATAGATGGAGAATCTCAAGGTATAAGTCAGGTATATGTAAATAAGAATATTGTTCCCAATAACTTAAAGTTTTTAACATTAAATAACTCCGATGTATTGAATTTAAACAACATGAATGTTCAAATAAGGCGATCTCATAACAATGAATTAGCAACAGAATTGGATGATGCGAGTGTTGAATTATTAGTTAAATCAAAATAAAAAAAAAATAATATTGTTTAATCTTATAAAAATGACTGACTTAAATTCATATTTTAACCTCGGACTCGAATCAACCAATCAAGCAATAGAAAATGCTGGAATGATAAATGTGTTTAGAACTCCTGTAGATACAAGTTCTGATAATCTCAACAGAATTACTTTTAAATTTCCAAAAACTGGACTTCTTACGGGCGATTCGATGATCACCCTCCAGTTTGTATTAAGTGATAGCACTGCCGCTACTTCCAATTTAACTCCCAACCTTGCTAACGGGGCAATCGGAGCAATTAAGAGAACAAGAATCCTTGTAGATAATAAAACACTTGTTGATTTACAGAGGCCAGGGTTGGCGGAGAATGTAAAACTATACACAAGAAATACCCAAGTTGAACTCGCTGAAAAAGAATATGCCTTACTTGGAAATCAGTTTAGGTCCACAGTCGAGGAATCGGGTGAAGAGGCCGTAGATGTAGATGAGATGAGATATTTTAATGGAGATGGAAACGTTGTTGGTTCAGATAGAAATAAAATCCAACAGAGAGCAACATCTAAGGTATATGGTATTAAATTAAAACATTTAGGTGCTGATTTCTTAGAGTCAAATTCATTACCAGTATTTTTACTTGGACATAGAGAAATAATTTTAGAACTGGAATTTCACAACGATTGCCGTGAATACATTGTTAATCCTAATGGAGGTGCTTTCAATGCTGGAGATGTGAAGATTTCATTAGCTGATGCTGAACTTGTATCTACTCATATCATGCTTCCAACTGATGTTGAAGCCAGAGAGATTGCTGCTATGGCTAGGCAACCAGTTCAATATCCATTACTCGATACCTATGTTGTTAAGGGTGTTGTTGATACTAATGGTATTGCTCTTGGAGCAACTCAAGATCAGACATATAGAATTAATTTCCAAAACAGAGAAGTTCATAATCTCTTAATCTGCAATGTAGATACTACACCTTCGCACAAGAGAACTATTGCTAATCAGAGAGCCAATTCATTAGGTGGAGAAAAACTCCAGTTGAAGGTCAATGGCCAAAATCTATTTGATAAAACAATTGTTGATCAATCACTCATATATCAGTTGACTACATATTCAGAAGATGGAAGAACAATGAAAGTTCCATTTAATGCTTTCAGATGTGATTCAGCATCTATCGCCAACTACAGACAGTCGGTCAATCCATTATACTTAGATTATCGTGGAGGTTTCCATTACGTTAAGGTTGACTTCTCGAATGGTAATGGAGGGGTATTCGGTAGTGGAACTCTGATGAAAACTGCCTGTGAAATTGATTATAGTTTAATACCAGCTACTGCCACAAACCCAAAACAAGATGAGAAGAGAGATGTATTCTTTTATGTCACCATCAGTAAATTGATGGCGATTGGAGCTAATCAGATTAACATTTCTTACTAGAGTTATTTCATTTATTAATTTCTAAGTTATATATATATAAAATGAGTAGATATGGACAACCATTACCCACAATAAATAAAAACTATATGTCTGCGATATTGAGTCGCCAATCTGGTGATACATATAGTTCTTATGATACAATACAAACCCCAAACAATGAAGCCGTAAAGTCAAATGTTGTAGTTGAAGTTGGAAAAACTACAACTATATTTTCACAACCTGTTCCTACTGAGAATTTTAATGTTATATCCGTTTCCGTCGATACAATGAATATTAATAATGGTTTTGATGATAATTATGAAATAAAGTTAAAACAAGGTTTAGCATCAACATCTTTATCAGAAACATTTGTAAGTCCCATATTAAGTAGAACTAATTTTTATAGGAATTACCCTGTAGCCAATAATTTTATAAATTTAGAATTATTTAATCCATCTGAGAATACTACCAATTTACATGCGAATGTAGTTATAACTTTATCTAAATATACACAGTTCAATCCACCCACACAGTTGGGAGATAGTGTAGAATATAAGTCAATGGCTAACTTAGCAAGAGAAGGAAATATATTTATAGATGATGTAAGCCGTCAATTGATTGATGGGGTAGAACTGGTAAATATTCAAGGAATGGTAAATGAAGTATCGGCTAATGTTCATGTAGTATGTCCAGTAGAATTTTCGATACCAACAAGCAATGTTTTTACGGAGGTTTATGTTCAATCAGATAGTCCATCTGATAACTTTGAAATATTTTTAAGTGGAAATACAGATTTAGGATCAGAGGGAAGAATAACTAATGGTTTATTCCTTTTAGGAACATCCCCAAGTGCTATATCACTCAATAGATTTAAATCAATAGATACTATTGATTTTGCTGGAAATGTAAATACTGGGAATATAAGTGTTTATACTACTGGAACTAACCTTGCTCGAAATTATTGTCCTGCTGGTTGGGCTAATACTGCTGCTGCTGTTTACTATATAAATAAGCGATCAGTTGGGATATTAAAATTTATAGAAGTTAATGGATATTCAACATTACATGTAAGTAGAATAAGGGCCGTGCTACAAGATGAGTCAACAGGTCAAAAAACAGTTTGGGAAACAAGGATAGCTGATGGAGATATACAAAGATTATGGAGTCCTGATTTACAAATACCATCTAACCATACATTATATCTTGAAATGGATGGTCATAGTCCTTTGGGAAGTGATCAGGAGATAAATGTAAATTTCAAAATCTTACAATATTCTCTGCACCCAAGTCGTGAAATAAGTTGAAAAATTATATAGAATAATAATATATGATAAATAATCTTTATGAATTAGAAGATACAATAAAATCAAAAGAACCTTGTTCTGTGGTAAGAATGGGAAATGTAGAGATGACTTCCATACTACAAGAAAAAGGAATATTTAATCAAATGTTTACTAATGCTGGTTTTTATGGAGATGAAGAAATTTACAAAAAATGGAAGAATTTATATGTAAAAGCATTATTAAACTGTGATTGTTTACTACATGTATACACATGTAAATCTTTTTCTATTCAAGGCGATTTACTTATAAAATTGGGCTTATGGAAACCTACTCTTCCGTATATTGAAGATCCATCTTACTGGATCGATTTAATAGAAAATATAAATGAATCAATTGGAATTGTTAGTTTTTTCAAAGCGGATATAACTAGACAATTGGGTAAAATGGATAAAATATGGAATAGACAAAAAATGAAAAACAAAGATTTTATTATTGTAAAGGCTTTTCAATCTATAACTGGTAATGAACCACATAATGATTGGTTAGAAACATTTGAACAATTAAAAAAAAGAGTAGATAAGCATGCGAGAACAAAATTATGGTTTGTAAGTTGTGGTTGCTATGGTTTACCTTTATGTGATTATTTAAAATCTAAAGGTTGTAGAGCAATATATTTAGGTGGTATTCTACAATTATTATTTGGTTTAAAGGGAAAAAGATGGGAAGAAAGGCCAGAGATAAATAAAGTAGTAAATAAATATTGGAAATATCCAGAAGAGAGGCCATTTGGTAGCAATAACGTTGAAGGTGGTTGTTATTGGGGAGAAACTAAAAAGGAGTAAGTAATACATCAACCGATGTTATGTATCGTTTACTATATCCATTATCATTAATCCATTTATCAAGTTTTATTAAATTTTTTTTAGTATTAAAAGTTTCCAATATAATTATTGGTCGTGAACTTTTAATAATATTTTTTGCTCCACTAAGAACTTCCCACTCTGATCCTTCGACATCTATCTTAATCAATGAGATTCGTTCATTTTTAGGAATCAAGTTGTCTAAAGTATTAATATAACATACATAATTAGTTGTAAATTTGTGATCTCGGATTCCTGATAGACTTGCATCTCCATCATTATTTGTAAAAATATTATCAACTCCAATCTGATTACTACAGGCAACTTCTGTGAAGACAACATTTTCTATCATGTTTGTCTGTAAGGTTTTTCGAATACATTTAGCAATTAATGGTTGAGGTTCAAAGGCATATACCTTACCAGCTAACTTAGACATAGTGAGTGTATGAGTTCCAATATATGATCCACAGTCAATCACTATTTGATTTGGTTTGATAAACTTCTTAAAAAGATTAGTTATTTTCTTCTCCCAGATTCTATCGCTTAAGAGAGCTTTAATTACAGCGGAGTTATTTTCGGTAGGATAGAATACGTCGTTATGAGATGAAATAGACATATATGATAAAATTAGATTTTTATTTTTTTTTTTTTTTATGGTCTCATATTATGATCAGAGATTCACATTCAGAAAGGAAACATAAACTGATAGCAAAACTAAAAATACTCACTGTCGTTCAGGAACTAATTAAACAACATAATTATGAGGCGGAGACTCTTTATTACCTACTACAATTTTGGGAGGAGATAACCAAGATAGCACTGTGATTTATCAAGTTGATAAAAAAAATTGAGTTCAGATAATTTATCTTGATATAAAGAAAATGCCGAAAAATAACTGTATCACCGCAACTTATACACACAATTTAGATTTCAGAACTCCACATGACTTAACTAAAGTTCATCGTTGGGTTATTAAATATGCAACTCTATCAGTTTGGTTGACAGAAGAATCCGAAGAACCGTTAGTATATAGAGCCTTAAATGATGGTTGTCATGATTGGAAATGGTCAGATGACCAAGAAATAGTAAATGAGGAAGACATCGGATTTGATGCCTAATAAAAACAAAAAAAAATTGAGTTCTGAGACTCCCCCCTTATATTAGAAAATTGTCAGAGCAATGACTACTTTTACCTGTGAAATTTGTTGTGAGAAAAAAAAGTTAGGCGAGATGACCATTTGTGGTAATGGACATTTTGGTGGTTGTCAAAAGTGTCATATGGATTTAGTTAAAAACGCATATAAAACTGACGACGATCCCTTTCATGACAGGACTAATGTTCAGAAATGTATGTTTTGTAGAGAACCAATGAAAGATCATATGATGGGTGATAACTGGCGACGAAAGCTAAAGATACTCCAACCGATAATGATGTGGACAAGTCCAACGCATACGGAGTTGCACAAGAAATATATAACTTTTAATCAATTTTTAAAAACATACACAGCTAATATTCCGACTGAAACTTGGCGAGATGAATTACTAAATTATGATTTATTTGTAGATGTAGTGGTAGATGAGAAAACAGTAAGAAGTTTTGGTGTCGCAATAAAAAACATGATTTTTAATGATTTTAATAAATTAACAAGGGT
>Ga0181380_1001413_pt1 | contig 10526 bp, 6 predicted proteins | sample 3SPOviralmetaG_FD_130116 | JGI IMG/M metagenome (GOLD analysis project Ga0181380, IMG submission 130116) | Marine viral communities from the oligotrophic San Pedro Time Series (SPOT) site, San Pedro Channel, CA, USA - 3 SPOT_SRF_2009-08-19 | ecosystem: Environmental > Aquatic > Marine > Strait... | reverse complement strand
GGACAGCCCCGTCGAACCCCCACGCAATTTGACCAGACCCCGTCGGGAAATTGAACGTCCACCCCCCAGTAGTGTTTTGCATCGAATTTGGCGTTCGGAAAACCTACAAAGCCAGATGACTTTTTGTTTTCCGACACACCTCCGAATGCAAATTGGAATTTTGTCGAGTTGAACTTGGTGGGCGTCTACAGCCCGTCGTCCTCATGTGGTTCCACCTCGGGCGCGCCGCCCCACAGCCTGGACCCGGCGACCTCGGCGTACGCGTTGAACGAGTCGGCCAGCTTCATGCGCTCCTTGATCAGCATGACGTACCGCGCCTCGGACACGGCCGCGACGCGCCGCTTGGCCTCCTCGACGGGGTCGACGGCCGCCGCGTTGCCCAGCGCCGACCACATGGTGTCCACGCCCCGCACCAGGGAGGACGGCGTCGCCCCGCCAGACGCCCAGACGCCCATCACGCCCGTCACTACGTCGCCCAGCACGTCGGCGCCAGAGAGCGGCACGACGGCGCCCGCGGAGGACCCCGCCTGGGCGGCCAGCGTCGACACGGAGCGCCCCAGGGTCGCCACCACGCGGCGGTCGCCGCCAAACAGCGAGAACAGCTCCATGGCCAGGCGCTCCACGGTGACGGAGGGGAACGCGGCCCACCCCGGGCACGCCAGCCGCATGCCGCACTCGATGGCGGCCTTGCGCGCCGCGGGTGTCTTGGGGCGCAGCACCGGGATGCGCAGCGCGCGGGACGCCATGGCGTCGTTGATGTCCTTGGGCTTGTTGGTGCCGCCCAGCAGCACCACCTCCCGCCGCACCGGGCCCGGGAACTTGCGGCCCAGCTCGTCGACCAGCGTGCTGCACACCGCGGACTTGGCGCTGTCGTTGCTCTTCACCGGCATGATGGTCTCCACCTCGTCGTTGCACAGCAGCGTGACGGGCGCGTGGATGACAATCGACCGGCCGTGGGCTTCCTGGATCTCCACCGGCATGGCCGCCGCCACGCCGGCGCCCAGCACGCCCAGCACGCGGCCGACGGTGGTCGTCTTGGTGTGGGTGCGGGCGTACTGCAGGGCGGCCTGCGCGCTCTTCTCCGCCACGCCGCTGTACTTCACGTCCAAGAGCCCCACCGTGAGGCGCATGAACGTGGCCAGCTCGCCAAACACGGACTCCACCACGCGCACGATGATGGCCATCAGGTGGGACTTGCCGCTGCCGGGCTCCCCCACGAGGAGGGGGAACCGCGGGCCCGGCGTCGCGTGCGCCGGAATGCCCATGCGAGACGCGCACATGGCCACCATCCGGGCACTGACGTCCTGCGACACGCTGCCCATGTTGTCCATCAGGCTCCGCACCAGGCACAGCAGGCCGGACTTGACGATGCTGAGCGTCTCCTGCACCACGGCGGCCACGACGACGTCGTCGTAGCCCTGCTCCCGCAGCCGGTTGATGTCCCGCGCCGACGACACGCCGGCGGCCAGCGTCTCGGCGGGCACCACGAACCGCATGCCCAGCTTCCTCATGTCGCCCTCTGACAGCGTCTTCTTCTCCGCGCCGGCGGCCGGCGGGACGCTGCCCGCGTTGGGCGAGCCGCCGTTGGGGCGGCCCCCCAGGGCGGGCGGCTCCGTGTCGGCGTCCTCCTCGCTGACCACCGCGCTGGGCTTGGTGTGCATGGCCTCCTCCGCCAGCTTGCGGGCCTTGTCCCGCTCCTTGCGGACCCGCTCCAGGTCCGCACGGACCTCATCCAGCTGCCGCAGCGTCGTCTCGTGCACCGCCCGGCGCACCGTGCCCTCTCCGTCTGTGGACCGCAGCGACGTGCGGCGCTGCACGGGCGGCGGGCTCGGCACGACGCAGCGGGGGACGTATTCCGCGTCCTCCCGAGTCATGATGGCGCTGTCGCCGTCAGAGACCTCCACAGGGTCCTCTTCCGCCTCCGACTCCGACTCGGGCTCCAGCTGCCTCCTGCGCTTCCTGCCCACCTTGGGCCGGGTCTTGCTGGCGAATGGGTTGAACTCCGCAGGGCGCCGGGGCTTGGGGGTCCGCCGCTTCATCCCGCTCCGTGTGGTGCCGGGAGCGGGCAGCGAAAACGCGTCCTGTTCAGGTGCGGGGGTGAGCGCCTGGTATGCCATTGCACAACCGCCATGCCTCATACACACCGATGGTTGCAGCCTGCGCGCAAGTGCATTAGACGGGCGTCGGTAGGCAAGCATAGTAAAGTTGATTGTGGGGACAGGGCAGGGGGGGGGCAAGCGGTGGTGGGGGTGCTCAGTCGATGTGTCCCACGTTGACTGTCAATTGGACCCGGATTGACAGTCAATTCGTTACGCCCTCGTGCCCGATTGACCGTCATTTTCATTTCTTCTTTACGGGCGTGCCCACAAGGGCGTTCATAGGCGTCATTGCGCCGGTCACGCCGCGCTCGATGGCGGCGGCCGAGTCCACGCTCAGGGTGCGCCGGACCTTGACGCCCAGCTGGGCCAGGGCGTCGAAGGGGGCCATGGTGCCCAGGCTGGTGAGGCCCACGACGGGGGGCGGTCCGCTGCCCGCAAAGTTGCCCAGCACGGACGCCGCCTTGTTCCGCACCGTCTCCATGTCCTTGCGCAGCGCGAGGGCCTCCTTGACGGCGGCCTGCCGCAGGGCGTCGAACGTTGGCATCGCGTTGCTCGTGTCAGCGGCGGGGAACTCGATGTGGCACACGGAGTCCCGGCGGTTGCCCTTGCTCTCCCCGGCGCCGCCGCCCCGGGTGCGGCGCATGGCCTGCTTGATGACGGTGGGTGTCCACCGCGGCGGTGTCGGGAACTCTTCCGACGGCTTCCACTCCGTGGCGGCGGCGAGTGCCTCGCGCAGGCTCTTCACCGCCGCAATGGTCGGCACCAGCGTGTGCATCTGGGCCAGCATGGCCTCTGCGGCGTCCGTGGGGCGGTCCACGGCGTCAAACACGACGCGCTGCACCGCCGTCTCGCAGAACGTCTTGGCCGCCACCACCATGTACTGCATGGCCACCGCAAACGGCGCGGCGGACGACTCCACGATGCCCCGCACCTTTTTGGCATCAAACGTGACGTCGCCGCCGGGGGGAGGCGACGGGGGCACCGCGTCCGCGTCTTCGTCGGCCGCCGCGGGAGGCGGGGCGGTGCCGGTCAGGCTCGCCACCAGGGGGTCCACCACGTCAAAGTCCATGTCGGAGTCTGGGAAGGCGCTGGCGCGGCACACCGCCGAGGACACCTGCTCGCACATGGCGGTCGTCACAAAGTCCAGGCCGGTCACCATGGTGTCGGCGTCCGCCGGGTAGGCGTCCCGCATGACGGACTTCATGCCCCGGATCTGGGCCACGCTGCACACCGTGACCAGCGCCGTCAGCAGCGTGCCGAACGGCATGGCCAGCACGTCGGTGGGGCGCAGCTTCATGTGGTCCCGCATGACGACGCAGGCGGCCTGCATGATGGCCCACGGCGACGCGGTGCCGTCGCCGCTGGTGCCGCCGTTGACCGTTCCCGTGGCGACGCTCTGGTACATGGCCTTGACCGTGGCCCGGTTCAGGTTGAAGCACGCCTGCAGGACGCTGAGGTCCGACTCGGACGCCAGGTCCGTCACCATGACGGCCACCAGGCGGCGCAGCATCATGTTGATGGCCACCGCGATGGACTTTTCCGAGTCGTCCAGGGACGGGGACGTCGTCTTCCACTCCGTCGTGTTCCGCAGCCCCCTGACCGCGTTCATGTACGTGATGAGGTCGTCCATGGCGTGCTCCGTTGCGGCGTCGGCGTCCATCCACACGCGCTCCCGCTCGGCCTTCTTGCCCTTGCTCGGCGGCGCCGCCGTGGCAGGCGGCGCCAGCTCCCGCAGAAACGCGTCCACCGAGCCCTTCATCGCCTTGAACGTCTGCTGCATGTGGGTCCTTTGCTCCGCGAGCTTCTGCTCCCGCTTCTCGCCCCTGGCCACGCGCCCCGTGGCCGTCGCCAGCTCGTCGTCCTGGGTGGAAATGGTCTTGTAGGCCGCAGCTAGCTCCGCCCGCAGCTCGTCAATGGTCGTGTTGGCCGCCTTGAGCTCCCCCTCCAGCGCCCCAATGGTCTTGTTGGCCGTCGTCAGGTCGGTCCGCAGCTTGGCAGCGGCTCCGGTGGCCGCCCCGGGCTGACTCTGTGGCCCCGGCGGCGCCGCTGGGGGGTCCTTTGGCACTCGTCTCCCTCGCCCGCCCCGCCCGATTCGGCCAGCGCGCCCGGCCTTCCTCCCGCGCCGTGCCACGTGCGACCACGCCGCGTCTTGTGTGGGCTGTGCCGTTGGGGTCGCCTTGCGAGCCGGAGCAGGAGCTGGAGCAGGGGCTGGAGCTGGAGCTGGCTCAGGAGCCGGGGCAGGTGCAGGAGCCGGAGCTGGCTCAGGAGCTGGAGCAGGGGCCGGAGCAGGGGCCGGAGCTGGCTCGGGTGCTGAAGCAGGGGCCGGTTTGGGGGCGGGCTCGGGGGGCGGAGCAGGAGGCGAGTCGGGGACTGGCTTGGGAGGCGGAGCAGGGGGCGAGTCGGGGACTGGCTCTGGCGCTGCGTACTCCTCGGTGTAGTCCTCGTCTCCGTGATAGCGGCGGTAGTCCCCGGGCGGCTGCGGGTACGCGTAGCTATACTGCGGGGCCGGGTAGTGGCCGTAGCCGGGCCAGAAGCCGCCGCTCTGGGGGTACTGCATGGTCCCAGTCGCGTCGATGTAGGGTCGCGGGGGCATGCTCACGCCGTGCGGGGCGTACATGTACGGCGGCGGGTGGTGGTGGTGCGGCGGCGGGTGGTGGTGGGCTGCGCGCGGTCGCGGGTGTCCCCGGCGGCTCATGGTTGACAGTCGTTCGTGCATCCGGGTGGGTGTGTGTTGGCCACCATACCACGTATGAGACGCACGCTGGGTTGACCACGGGCGGCACGCCGGGAGTCAATATTGACGATGACCGTGTCACCAGAGCGGCCTGTGGCCTACGTGTGCGGCGTCATTCTCGTGGTGGGCATCCTGTCGGCGGCCGCGTCCATGGCGTCGGCCAAGGCGGCGGGCGCCGTGTTCCACCCGCGCCCCGCCGCGATGATGGGCGTGACGGGCGTGCTGTGGGTGGTGCTCATTGTGGTGTCGGGTGACCTGTGGGAGGTGTCGGACCCGGGCGCGGTGCAGCGGTGCAAGGCGCTCGTGGCGGGGACGTACTTTGCCGAGGCGCTGTGGTGCGTGTCGGTGCTGCACACGATGAACACCGTGGCCCGTAACGTGCCCTCTGCGACGGCCATGGACCGGCAGTGCACGTGGGCGACGGCCGTCGCGCTGATGGTGGGGTGGATCGTGGCCGTGGTGGTGGACGGGTTCAAGGCCCCCACGCCCGAGGCGGCGTGCCAGGTCCGCACCGGGTACCGCGTCGTGCTGCTGTGCGTCATCATCGTGCACGCCGTCCTGTTCTACGCCACCGCCAAGTCCATGCAGTTCGCCACGTCGTACCACCGGCCGCTGATCTCCGTGATGCGGATCCTGGGCCTGGTGGTGTTTGCCCTGGGCGCGGTGGCCGTCGTGATGCTGTCGGCGCCCAACGGCGACGACGCGGCGTTCCAGAGCACACTGGCCCTGTCGGCGTCCATCGTGGTGTCCGTCTTCCTGGTGGCGCTGTCGGGCAACAGCATCACGTCGTGTCGGTTGTGCGGCCGCGTCACCGCGGACGAGCAGCTGATGCGCAAGGCCGCCATGCGGTGGCTGGAGATGTCGAAGCGGGGCCGCTCCGCGGCGCGTACCGTGGCCGCCGCGGAGCAAACCGACGGGGAAGACGTCGCGCTGGATGGCGTCCTGGAGGCCGACACGTCCACCAGCCTGGTGGAGCAAGACACCGACCTGCTGACGCTGGACGCCATGATGTTTGGGCTGTGCATCATGGGCATCCGCGAGAAGTTCCTGCTGCACCGCGCGCCGACCCCCGCCAAGCTGTGGCTGCACTGGGCGTTCGTCCTGCAGGCGCGCGCGATGGACATGGGCCGCTCCGGGTTCACCGACCGGGGCACGCACGTCAACCACGTCCGCAACCTGCTGACGGACGCCGTCGGCCTGTCCGCCTCGGTGGCGTCGACGTACGTCAACTGCGCGGAGCACCGGGGCCTCGTGGCGGCGCAGACGACGTCCGCCCGGCCGTCCGACCCCGTGGAGACGAGCCTGCCACAGGCGGACGCCGGGCGCAAGGCCGTCCTGCGGCGCGCGACGGAGGCCAAGCTGTCCGCGGAGATTGCGCCGTTCCAGGGCAGTCTGGACAACGCGTTTGCGCGGTGCCCGGCCGTGTACAAGCTGCTGTGTCTGCACGTGCTGTGTGGTCCGCGTCGGCCGTCGCAGCGCATGTCGCGCAGTCCCCGGAAGTTTGTGTTTTGGCCCCGGGACCGCTTGATCCAGGAGGCACTCGCAATGCTGGACACCGTTGGCGCCGACGGCAGCCTGGGCGCCGACCTTGACACGATCCGGGGCGAGTACGCCGCAGAGCTGCCGCCGGACACAGACCCTGGAGAGGCGAAACAACGAGACGGCGACGCGCGGCCGCCGCCTGCGGACGAGGACGCGGACACCGGGCCACCAGACGCCGGGGCCGGTGTGAGCGACACCAAGGCGGACGAGGTGGTCGTCGAGCTGGATGTCGGCAGCGGCAGCAGCGATGACGACGACGATGCCAGGGTCCACCCCGACCTGCTGTTTGTGGAGTCTCTGGTGCCGGCGCCGTTGCTGCCGCCGCGGTTGCTGAAGCGGCACTCTGTTGGTGGCATGTCCACTGTGTCCCTGGCTAGGTACGAGGCCATGTACAACGACCTGGCGCTGGAGACGGCGCTGCGGATCGTGGGGGTGCAGTGGAAGGCGTACGACGAGGAGTGCGTCCGGCTGCTGCAGAACCAAGTGGTCCCCGACGTGTGGTCCCGCCTGGTGCCGCACCACTCGCCCAAGGTCCTGCAAGCGCCGATAGCGGTGCTGTGTGTGACGCTGCTCGACGCGTGGCGGTCGTTTGTGGAGACGCAGACGGACTACGTTCGGGGCGTGTTGCAGCGGGCGCTGACTGTGCAGGCGGCCGCGGAGCGGCTGCAGCGCCGCCAACGGCGACGGGGACAGTACGCCGAGATGCGAGAACGCTCAGTCGCGCCACCCACCCCCACGGTGTAACCACTGTACAATGCATTTGTGCTCGCGTGCCGTCTACAACGCCCGGAGCCCCTCGGACACCTTCTGAACCGAGGCCAGTGCAAACGTGTACGTCCCCTTGTACGTGTCGACCCGTACGGGGGTTACTGGAAACAGCTTGCGCTCGCAGAAGCGCTCCATGATGGCGCTGGCCATATCCGCGTCCACCGTTAGCCGGAACATACAGACGTCGCGCCCGCTGGCCGACACGGCGATGCCCGCGTTGGTAGACCCGCCAGCACGGTCGGGGACAGACACCACCTGAGTGTGTACTCTCGCTCGTGTGGGTTTGTCCTGGCGTCGGCGACAGTGGCGAGCAAGATCTGCTTGTCCAGGTTGTCCTTTGAGCACAGGGAATCCACCTGGGCGTCGACGTACGTGCTCAGTGTGCGCAGCGGGCGCTCCTCAACTTCCTCTGTTGTCGGCGACGATGACATGGGGGCTGGGACGAAGTGTCTGCCTGGGGTGGCATACAACGGATCCACGGACCTGGGGTTGACACTCGATCCGGAGCACCCAGGCGGTGGAGCTGGGGTGGTGTGCAAACGTGCAGCCACGTCGCCCGCCGCGCAGTCGCGGTTCGATGAATGCATTCACACACCCATTGCGCTGTGGTCCCGGACAGCTTGGACAGCCGCCGCGTCAATGGTGTACGTCCCGTTTCCATCCTTGGTGGTGCCCAGTTCTCCCGGGGGCAAGAACCGCGTGCAGAGGGTTTGCATGACCCACATTGCCTCTTCCGCGGGGAGGGCGACCCAACTCTCGTACAACGTCTTGTCCCCCACGACGACCACCAGAGAAATCTCCCGGTCGCCGGGCTTGTTCCGGCGCCATGCAACGATGTATGGCAGCTTGTCGTGGTTCGTCGGGAGGTCCGCGAGCATCGCAAGCGTCATCCGGGTGTCGAGGAGTCTCCCCACACACAGGGATCTGGCTTGCGTGTCGATGTGCTGCCTGACCGCCTTTGCCAGACGATAAACGGGGTCGACGGGTTCGTCGACGGGTGGGGCTTCGGCCGCAGTGTCGGGCGCGTCCTCCGAGGCGAAAGCCATTGCGGGGTCGTCCAGTGCCACGGTTGTGATGGAGATGGTCTGGTGCCCGCCCGCATACATCTGCCCACGGGGAGGCGGCATCCACTGACAACACCGGTGTGCACTCAATGTAACCAATGCGTGGAATTGACAGTCAATCCCACACGCTCAGACAGCACCAAACCCGCCCACGGCGGCGACTACGTCGGGCGTGGCCTGGAAGTGGTACCGGAAGCTGCCAGAGACCGACAGGACGGCGCGGCACGCGGGGCTGCCCCTCAAGGCACCCAGCACCCTCACCACCGACACAGAGGGCCAGTGCACACGGGGGGCAAGCATCACCAGGTGGCCGTCTCGGTGCAGCCGCAGTGCCTCGTGGGCCGCCTCCGTGACGTCCTCCTGTGCGTACCGACGGGGCACTTCAAGCAGCAGGCGCAGGCACGTCGTGGAGGCTAGGCGCACGGCGTCAAAGAGCACACCTCGGCCTGGTGTAGTGGCGTCGAGGCGGCGGTCGGCCAGCAGGGGCCGCAGCGCGTCGGGGCGGTCCAGCTGCACGGCACACACCAACGGGTCACCACCTCGGGGATGCGCGGGGTCTGCGCGGCCGTCGGCCAGCAGTATCTTCACGATGGCGTCGCTCTCCGGGCACTTGGCCTGCAGCGTGAACAGGTTGATGCGGGCCTTGGCCGGGTCCGTCTGCCGCGCCGACAGCATGGCCCGCACACACCACGGGTCGCACGCCCGCACCCAGTCTTCCAGCAGCTCGTCGTGGGACGCCGACGACTTGGGGACCGTGCACACAGCAGCAAGCATTGCAAGACCAGGTGTTTGCATGTGTGTTGGGGCAGGGTGAGGGTGCAGGGAACAAACCACTGGCTGCCAGCGTTTAGCCGAACGGGACGAAAAACGAACGGGACGTTTTGGGTCATGAAATAGATTGACCGTCAAGTGCACAGGGCGCCTGGGTGTGTTTTGGTTGTCTGTCAACCCGGCCCGGCGCACCTGCCTCTCTGCGCCTGTGTGGCTAGCGTTCCGTACGAGTACGAGGCCGCGATCAAGAAGTGGGGGCCCAAGCCAACGTAGCACGGCACAATGCATTCTACGCGGCCACCTTTACCACCCACTGCACCATGCCCTGCGCCAGCACGTGCGTCTCGCACTCCACGGGAAACTCCATGGCGATGGCCACCCAGGCGTCCACGACGTCCGGGTGGCTCTTCAGCACGGCCGCGTTCTGCATCCACACCGTGGCGGGGCGGTCGGCAATGCTGCGGCTCACGCCTTCCACCCGGGCCGTCGCGTCCGCGGCCGCAAGCAGCATGTCGTCGTGCAGCATGTCGTGGGGCGAGGTGACGAGCGGGGCCATGCCCGCCGCGGGGCGCCACTCCGAGGGCACCACGCACTGCAGCCGGGGCGCCTGGCCCAGCCGCACGTCGCACGCCAGGGCGTCTGCCTCGTCCGGGGTCAGTCGGGTGGAGGGCCGCAGCTCAAACGTGGACGCCGCCATGGCGTCTGCCGCGGGCACGCCGTACTGGGACGCGCCGGGCAACTGGATGTCCCACTCCAGCACCAGGTTGCCGTCGCCGTCCGAGCCGCAGGCGGCCGTGGGGTCCACGGGGCCCGTCGACGTGGGTGGCACAACCACCGCGCGCGCGTACGTGTTGAAGAAGGACGGCGGCCCGCCGTCGGCGTACGGGGTGTGCAGGGTGCTGGGGCGGGGCGCGTCGGCCGGGAACTCGTCGCAGATGTGGCCAAGTGCTCGCTCCGCGGCTGCTTTGTACTCCGCCGAGGTCATGCCGCCGTACCCCGCCGCGTCGGCGGAGGGCAGGGGCGCCACGATGTTGGTGGCCTCCGCGTGCAGCATGGGTGGGATGCCCGCCGGCACGGAGTGGCTGCCCGCGTAAACGGCGGGCAGCCTGCCGTCCACGACCAGGGCGTTGCGCGCAAACAGGATGCACGTGCCGTGGCTGCACAGGCCGTCCTCGTCGCCGGTCTCCCCCACAGAGGGTGCCCGAGCAGAACCCACCAGACACGACACCATGGCCGGCACGTAGTGGCTCAGCACCTCCCCGGGGGCGTCGTCCGCGGCGGCGCCCCAGTCTGCGGCCAGTGCTGCGGTGGCAGACGCCAGGTCCTCGCAGTCGCCGGCCATGAGGTCCGTGACGGGCGCAAACCGGTCTGCGGCCTGCATCTTGCCCGACGCGGGGTCCACCACGTAGTCGCCGTAGTACGAACAGAACGTGGCCAGCAGCGTGCACGCTGCGGCGGCCATCTCCGCGGCCAGCACAGACCCCGCCGACGGCGTGGTGCCGTACCGCTTGCAGGTCAGGTCCCACGCGACGGCGCGGCACTGCCGAG
>Ga0181380_1001410_pt1 | contig 10545 bp, 10 predicted proteins | sample 3SPOviralmetaG_FD_130116 | JGI IMG/M metagenome (GOLD analysis project Ga0181380, IMG submission 130116) | Marine viral communities from the oligotrophic San Pedro Time Series (SPOT) site, San Pedro Channel, CA, USA - 3 SPOT_SRF_2009-08-19 | ecosystem: Environmental > Aquatic > Marine > Strait... | reverse complement strand
GGTGCGGTCCATGATATGGATACCCATACTTTAAAGCTTGCACTAATTAAAAGCGGTATGTCTGGTACATATGGCGCAGCAACAGCTAATTATTCAGATGTTACAGGTAACTCTGACGAAGCATCTGGCACTAACTATTCTGCAGGTGGACAAAACCTAGATAGTGCTGCTATTTCAGCAGATGGTACAACTGCTATCGTAGACTTTGCAGATGAAGTATTTTCTAATGTAACAACTTCAGCAGCAGGTTGTATTATATATAACTCTTCTGCATCTAATAAAGCAATATGCGTAATAGACTTTGGTGGTACAGTAAGTGCTACAGCAGGTGACTTGACTATAGAATTTCCTGCAGCAGGAGCGAGTACTGCAGTAATACGTATCGCTTAACAAATGGCTTTCTATGACTCCTCTGATGCTCTTTATGGCACAGGTAGGCAAGGGTCTGCTAGATACGGTAAAGTATCCCCTGATGTAGCTGTAACAGGAGTTAGTGCAACTAGCGCAATAGAAACTGTAAGCGTTGGTGGTTTTGAAATTGACATATCTGAGAACCTACTCAGTGTATCAGCAACAGGTGCGATTGGTTCTCTAGGTGTAGGTGTAAGTGAAACACTTACTGGTGTAAGTGCTACAGGTAGCATCAACACAGTAAAAGAAAATGTTGCAGAAGAATTAGGAAGTGTAACGGCTACAGGTGCTATAGGCACAATAGAGCCACAGGTAGATGAAGACTTAAACAGTGTATCAGCTACAGGTGCGATAGGTACACTCAAAGTAAATGTAAGCGAAACTCTAACAAGTGTATCTGCAACAGGTGCAATAGCTACAGTAGAAGCTAAAACTTCTGAAAGCTTACTAAGTGTAACAGCTACATTTACAATAGGTACAATTAAACCTAATGTATCTGAGAAACTAGGAACAGTAGTTGGAACACTTGCTACTCCATCAGTAACTGCTAGATCATCTTCTAAAGCTGAGATTGTAGGACTAGCACTAACTGGTAGTATAACAGAACCAGAAGCAACAGTAGATGAAGCACTTCAAAGTGTATCTGCAACATTAGCACTAGGTAGTATTAATGTAGTTGTTACTGAAAAACTAGCAAGTGTTTCTTCTTCAGCATTAGTAAACTTACCAGTAGGAAATGTAACATCTATACAGTTTGATTACGAAGCAGTTAAAAATAGATATAATAAACGTAGGACTGTTATATTGCCGAGGGCTGCATAATGCCATCGACACCATTTGAAAGAACAGTTTTAATTAGAAGTCAAAATAGGATTGTATATATTGATCCTGCTACATTGACTACTTCTAAAGAACGAACAGCAATAGTAGAACAACAAGATAGACGAATTTCTATAGAAAGAAAACCGACATCTGCAGATCGTGTTGTTTACGCAAATGAGGATTAATACATGAGTTTTCGTTGGCCTAGTAAAGACCCAGATGAAACGTTAGATTATAGTGTAGATTGGTCAAGGTTTCTTGATACTGCAATTATAACTTCTGTAATATGGTTCGTTAAATCATCTTTATATAATACTAAAACAAGATTAAACGCAGGACAAAATTTAACTAACGCTTCTAGTAGTGCAGTAACAGATACAATACAAAATGTGTCGCAAACAAATACAAATACTGTTGCAACAATAAATATATCTGGTGGACAAAATAATGTTGAGTATACTTTCTTTTGTCAGATGACAGATGATACTGGTAGTACAGCAGAACGTAGCATTAAACTAAGACTGAAGGAACGTTAATATGGCATATGATTATCTTGGACTTGTCAATGACGTAAACAGAAGACTTAATGAAGTAGAACTTACAACTACTAATTTTGCAACAGCTAAAGGTGAGTATGGCATGATTAAAGATGCTGTAAACTCATCAATACGTTATATTAATCAACATGAATATGAGTGGCCTTATAACCATGTTACTGCAGATGAAACTATGACTGCAGGTGTAGTACGCTACGCATTTCCTACGGATGCAAAAACAATAGATTTTGATAGCTTTAGAATAAAAAGAAATGCTACTTTAGGCAATGACACCAGACGTATTAAAGTAATGTCTTATGAAGAATACCTAGATAAACACATAGATATAGAATACAATACAGCTAATAATAGGTCTACACCTGATTTTGTTTTTAGAGCACCTAATCAAGAATTTGGCTTTGTAAAAAATCCAGATAAAGCATATGAATATGTTTATGAATATTATCGTTTGCCTGTTGACTTAATAAACACTACAGATGTTCCAACAGTTCCTGAACAGTTTCGTTACATTATTGTAAATGGTGCTATGCACTTTGCATATATGTTTAGAGGTGAGACACAAGAGGCACAGGTAGTACAAGCAAGATTTATGGAAGAAATAAAAAGTATGCGTAGTTTATACGTAAATAGATATGACTATGTTAGGTCTACCGCTATAACTCAAAGTAATTCATCAGTCAGTTCTTTTAGGGTGTTTTAATGTATGCCTACCAATCGTCAAACATTTCCCATTCAGTTTAGTGGTGGGCTAATAACAAATATGAGTCCACTGCAGCAGGGTTTACAGATGCCCGGTTCTGCAAGGATACTACGAAACTTTGAACCGTCTATCGAGGGTGGTTACAAACGAATATTAGGATATAATAAATACGACTTAGATACTATACCACCATATGGTATACCTGTAGTAACTGGTGCATCACAAACTGGTACAAGTTTAAACATTGCAAATATTAGACAAACACCAGAAACAGGTGATAAGTTTAAATTGGTACATGGTACTGCAAGTATAAATGGTACATCTACTATTGGTACTTCCAACGGACCAACTGCTCTTGTTAACGGTGCAGTAACAGCAGATAGCACTATTATTGTAGACACCGTTGCTTCAGGTACTATAGCAAAAGGTCAAACTTTAACAGGCGTAGGTATAGGAAGTAACATAACTGTATCAAGTGTTACAACAGGTGCAAGTGGTAACTTTACTGTAGTATTATCAAGTAACGTAACTGTAGCAGATAACCTAGCATTACAGTTTACCTTTAAGACTACTACCTTTGCAATAGACGGTGTAGTAGGAACCATACAAACAGGTATGGAAATTGTTGGTACTGGAATACCAAGAGGAACAACAGTAGCAGCTTTTTCATCACCAAACATTACAATAGGTACTGCTGCTGATACTTTATCTTTAACACTTACAGATGATACTGCGTTACAGTTTAAAACCCCATACACCGTTGGTGCTAGTGTTACATTTGATGATGATGAAAATAGAGCAACTATAGACATATCACCTGCTCTTACTGCTTCACCTGCCAATGGAGATGATGTAGAGTTTACTAGTACAAACAGTAAGTATCTTACAATAGGGTGTGGCGTATTTCTTGACTCAGTTATTGTAGCTAGAAATGAAAGTATAGTTAAAACATCTGGCAATGGGTATACACTTGTAAATGTACCTACGTATGGTACGGCTCTTGTAAATGCAGGGTCACAAACTGGTACTACTTTAAATGTTGATGGACTAACTTCTACACCACAAATAGGTGACGTATTTAAGATTGCAGGTATAGATAAGATATATACCGTAACTGCAACACCAACAGTTAACGATGCAGGTGAAGCTGCAGTAGCAATTGATCCTGCTTTAGCTAGTTCACCTGCAAATGACGCAGCATTAACTTTTTTAAGTACATCACGAGAAAATGGTAGTAAAACTAGATTTTCTAGGTATAACTATACTGGATCAGAAAAAATTGCAATAGTTGATGGTATCAATGTTCCTGCACTATATAATGGTTCTCAGTTTACCGCACTTAACGATGCACCTACAGATGTATCAGCAGCAGAGTTTGTAGTAAGTTTTAAGAACCAACTATTTTTTGGTAAGAATAATTTACTAACATTTACTGCTCCGTTTACAGATACTGACTTTACAGCAGCTAATGGTTCTGGTACAATATCGGTAGGAGCAAAGATTACTGGTCTAATTGTATTTAGACAACAACTTATTATCTTTACTGAGTCATCTATATTTCAACTTGTAGGAAATACAATAGGAGACTTTAACTTACAACCAGTAACAACTGATATAGGTTGTGTAGATAAAGATACAATACAAGAAGTTGGTGGTGACGTAATGTTCCTTGGTCCAGATGGCCTAAGACTTTTAAGTGCAACAGATAGACTAGGTGACTTTGGATTAGGTGTCGTATCTAAAACAATACAGAAAGAAGTAACAGACTTTATTACAGCTAACACATCTTTTACAAGTGTAGTTATACGTGATAAATCTCAATACAGGATATTAGGTTACAATAATAATATTGGACAGGTAAATGCCCAAGGTATACTTGGCACACAAATGGCAGGTCAAGGTGGAGAGGGCATGGCATGGGCAGACATAAGAGGAATAAGAGCACACGTAGCAGACAGTAGATTTTTCCAAAACTCAGAAACAATTGTATTTGCAAATGATGATGGGTATCTTTACCAGATGGAAGAAGGTAACAGTTTTGATGATGGCAATATACAAACTACTTTTGCTACACCATACATGCCAATCAATGATCCAAGAATACGTAAAACATTTTATAAGATGTTTTTGTATACAGACCCACAAGGTAGTGTTTCGTTTGATGTTAGTTTAAAACTAGACTTTGACCAAAAAGATAGTGTACAGCCAACACAAATTGATTTTAATAACACAACTGGACAAGTTGCTTTTATGGGTGCAGCTACATTTGGATCAACAGCGGTGTATAGCTCCAAACTAAAGACACTGTTTGAAACACAAATAATTGGATCAGCTTTTGTCGTATCTCTACAATACACATCAGATAGCGTAGACCCCCCATTTTCATTAGACGCTATAACATTAGAATACGCAACCAACACACGAAGGTAAAATAACATGGGTACAGGTTACACACGGAACGATACAGCAAACAACATTGCTGATGGTAACGTTATCAACGCTGCAGACTTTGACGGTGAATATGACGCAATTGAAGCTGCATTTAATTCTTCTAGTGGTCACACTCACGATGGTACTGCTTCTGAAGGTGGTGCTATTACAGTTATTGGTCCTGCCCAACAGCTAGTAGCAACTTCTGCTGCAATTAACCCTAGTACAAACGCAGGGTTAGATTTAGGTACTTCATCATTACAGTTTAAAGATTTGTATGTTGATGGTGTTGCTTACATAGACAGTTTTAGTGGTGACATGTCTGTTGCTACAAACAATGCATTGCAGTTTCGTGATCCACAACTAGCCATCAACTCTAGTACTGATGGACAGCTAGACGTTGCAGCAGATACAACAGTTAAGTTTACATCACCTGAAGTTATTATGACAGATGATGTAAGACTAAAAAGCGATGCTTCTATACTTACATTTGGTGCTGACGATGATGTTAAACTTACACACGTAGCAGACACAGGACTAGGTGCAACAGCAGCTACTGGTTTTCAACTGTCACTACAGACATCTGACATATCTGTAGACAGTGGTAATACAATCGGTAAGATTAGTTTTAATGCTCCACTAGAAGATAGTGGGTCAGATGCTATACTTGTAGGTGCAGAGATTGAAGCTGCAGCAGAAGCTAACTTCGGTGCTACAGACAACTCTACTGCCCTTGTGTTTAAAACAAATACTAGTGCAGCAGCGACAGAACGTGTACGTATCAAAGCAGATGGTGATGTAGTATTCAAAGGTGCTGCAAATGATATGACTTGGGATACTAGTGCTAACGCATTAGATTTTGCAGACAATGCTAGTATTGTTGTAGGTACAGGTGATGATCTTACAATCACACACAATGGAACAAACACCAGTATTGTAAACACTACAGGTGAGCTAACTATACAGGGTGATGGTATAACAGTCCAGAGTGATACTGGTACTGAAAAATATATGGATATGGATGTTAACGGTGCAGTTAATCTATACCATAACAATGTAAAGAAAATAGAGACAACAGCAGACGGTGTTGATGTAAGTGGTGATATAAGTGTTGGTAATCTTAATGCAGCTACGAATACAATATCTTCTACAAATACTAATGGAGATATAAACCTATCACCTAATGGTACAGGTACTGTTGTAATTAATACTGATCTTGATGTAGATAATGTTAACATTAATGGTAATGCTATTACATCTACAGATAGCAATGGAAACATTGACATAAATCCGAATGGCACTGGTATTGTTAAATTAAAATATAACAATTCGGATGTATTAGTAACAAGTGCTACTGGCGCAACTTTAACAGGAGCAATAGCAGCTACTACTTTTAGTGGCGCATTAGATGGTACTATATCTGCAGCAACAACTGCAACAACGCAAAGTGCAAGTGATAATAGTACAAAAGTAGCAACAACTGCGTATGTAGATAATGCAACTGGTTTTTCTTCAACATCATCAGATGCTTCTGCACTTGCATTCGCAATAGCTTTAGGGTAAAATAAAATGGCAAACACTTTTAAAAATTATGTAAGTTCAGGTGTGGGAACTTCAGAAGCAACAGTCTACACCGTACCATCAAGTACAACTGCAGTTTTAATTGGCTGTAACATTGCAAACGTTACATCAAGTCAAATTAAAGTTACAGTAAAAGTTGCAGACACACACGTTGTAAAAACTGTGCCTGTTCCTGCAAACTCTGCACTATCTGTACTAGATGGGAAAATAATTGCAGAGACAACAGATACTGTAAAAGTAACATCGGACACAGCAAGTAGTGTTGACGTAATAGTGAGCGTATTGGAGCAAACATAATGAGTAAATATATTGGTACTCCTGTTGTAAATATCAGTGCAGACACTGTAGACGTAACAGGAGACATTACAACTACAGATGCTACACCAGAAGTTATTATTGTAAATAACACACACGAGGATACCGATGGTGGACGTGAAGGTAAAGTCACGTTTAAAGGACAACAAACTGGCGGTGAAGAAACTACACTAGCACAGATACAGGCTTCACATGACGGTACATCAGACGATGAAAAAGGCGATCTGATATTCAAGACTAATGACGGTTCTGATGGTGCTAGTCCTACTGAGAGGCTCAGAATAGATAGTGCAGGTTTTTTAGACTCTGTTAGTACATCAAATGATGTTGCACGATTTAGTGGTCCAAACTCTGGAGGTGTAACTTTTCGAAATGATACCTCTAATGAATTTCAAATGCACACAGGAACTAGTGATGCTTTAATATTTGGCACTAATGGTGAAAATCAAAGGATGCGTATTACTTCAGATGGAGACATTTACTTTTACGAGGACACAAGCACGAATGTCAAGTTATTCTGGGATGCGAGTGCGGAGACTTTGGCAATAGGGCATTCTTCAGCCTCTACATCACCGTTATCTGTGGGCGGTAATACAACTTCCTCTACAAAGCCTACAGTCGCTGTTGTTGATACAACAAATGGCGCAAGCCTTTCTCTGCGTGGTCGGTCTCCAACAATATGGATGGATTGCACAGCAGGTGGCAATGGCAAAATACTTATGGATGGCGCAGAGATTCAGATTAAAGATGGAAATATTGATAACGAAGGTACTGTTCGTGCATTAATTGATACCTCAGGTAACTTTATAGTTGGACATACTTCAACATCAGGTATTCTTACTAGCAATTCCCAAACTGGTGGATACTTAAATGTAGATGGTGGGCTTGTTGCTGCAAAGTCTAGTGATGCTGCTCTTAAAATAAATAGGCAAACATCAATCGGTGAAGTTGCACAATTCCGTCAAGGAGGAGCGCTAGTAGGAAGAATTGCAGTTGATGCCTCTGGTGTTTATTTTGGAGATTCTGATACTGGCATTTTTTGTGATGGTGTAAATAATGCCATCCTTCCTGCAAACACAAATACTCCTGCTGTAACTGATAATTTTTTAGACTTAGGTAAAGCTACAACTGGTCGCTTTGATGATGTCCACGCCACCAACGGCACTATCCAAACATCTGATGAAAACGAAAAGCAAAACATTGCACCACTAACTAACGCAGAGATTACTGCGGCTACAGCTATTAGCAAGTTATTCAAGACCTTCAAATGGAAAGACAAAGTAGCAGCTAAAGGTGACAATGCTCGAACACATACTGGTGTGATTGCTCAACAAGTAGAAAATGCAATGTCAGACGCAGGGCTAGACGCAAGCAAATATGCTTTCTGGTGTTCTAATACTTGGTGGGAAAAAGATGTTGAGGTTGCGGCTGTTGAAGCAGACGAAGAAAACGACATAGAAGCCAAAGACGCATACACACGCACTAACGCCTACGACACACAAGAAGAAGCACCAGAGGGCGCAACAGAGCGTAACAGGAAGGGTATCCGTTACCCAGAGTTACTAGCGTTTGTAGGTGCAGCAACAGAACAAAGACTGACTAGCATTGAAGCTAGGCTAACGGCACTGGAGGGAGAATAACATGTCAGGATATATAGGCCCACTACCAGTACCACAGGGCATACAAAGAAAACAAAGCTTTACAGCCACTGCAGGTCAGACAACCTTTAACACAAATGGTTACACAGATGGTAACTTTATCACTGTGTATCTCAACGGTGTACGGCTTATAAATGGTACTGACTACACAGCTACAAACGGTAGTGACGTTGTGCTTGCATCTGCAGCAGCAGCTAGTGACGTACTGGACTTTGAGACATTTCAAACGTTTAGTTTAGTTGATCAAACATTTGATAATGTAACACTGAAGAACTCTACCCATGAAGACACAGACGGTGGTAGAGAGAGTGCAGTAACATTTAAAGGTGAGCAATCTGGCGGTGAGATCAGTACACTGGCTGCAATACAGGCATCACACGATGGCACAGCGGATGATCAGAAGGGTGACTTAATCTTCAAGACCAATGATGGTAGTGACAACGCTGCCCCGACTGAGGCTGCTAGAATAGATAGCGGTCAGGCTCTATTGGTAGGTAAAACTGATGTAACAAACGCAACGACAACCGCAGGTCATCAGCTAGAAAGTAGCGGAAGAGTTTATCATGTAAGGGATGGGGGTGCTGCACTTCAGGTTGGAAGAAAAACTAGCGATGGAAATATAGCAGCTTTTTACAAAGACGGCACTTCGGTGGGGAGTATTGGGACAAACACAAATGGCAACTTTCAACTATACGGTGCAGCATCATCTCATGTAGGAATACAATTTGGTTCTCCTAGTATTTTACCAGTTGATAACTCAGGTGCATCTGATGATGACGCAGTTGATTTGGGGGATTCTAACACTCGCTTCAAAGACCTCTACCTCTCAGGCGGTGTAGTCTTTGATGCAGTTGCAGGAAATGCAACGAGCAATACACTTGATGATTACGAAGAAGGAACTTTTACTCCTACCCCTGTAACAGGAACCCTTACATTTAATAGGGCTACATACGTTAAGATTGGTAGAATTGTTACTCTTACTGTAGAGAATTTAAACCTTTCAGACTTTACAAGTGGTGGAGCAATAAAAATTCAAGGTCTTCCTTTTGCGCCTAACAGTAGTTTATCTGGGGGAGTAGGTAGTGTGATGGCATCTTATAGAGATGATACAACTGCTGTGACAGCTTATATTCCTAGTAACACTTCAGAAGTAAGGTTTTACCACACTAGTGTAACAAGCGGTTTTAGTGCGTTGGCACATAATGTGTTTAATAATAGTTTATCGGCTATGTATTTTCAAATTTCATATGAAGTATAACCAACCCCAGTCGGAGATTGGGTAGTCAGTCCATTAACCATAAGGAGATAAACAATGGCATTAAAAGAAGAGTTTGAATACGATTGTGAGATACGAGGCGAACACAAAAATGTTCAAGTCCGTAAAGCAACAATCATAAAAAAAGACGGTGCAGAAATAAGCCGTTCTTTTCACAGACATGTATTGTCTTGTCGCACCAAAGACGGTGACACTTGGGGTGATACAGACATTAGTGGTGAGGACGCAGCAATACAAGCAGTGTGCAATGCAGTTTGGACAGACGCTATTAAGTCTGCCTATGAGACTGCTATGGATGCACAGACAGACCCATAAGGAGATAACCCATGACCAGAGCTAGAGATTTAGCAGCCTTTGTATCTAATGCAGATGGTGACATAAAATTTGACACAGATACGCTGTTTATTGATAGCTCTGCTAATAAGGTAGGTATTGGCACGACTACACCTGACCATTCATTAAGTATTTCTTCGGCTGCAACAACTCAAGCTGAGTTAAAGTCAACTGCAACGAATGGAACTGCACAAATTCGTTACACTAATGATGCTAGAACTTATACTCAAGGTGTAGATAATAACGATAAGTTTTTTCTTTATGATGCAACAGGAGCAGCTAACCGTTTAACAGTAGATACATCAGGCAATGTTGGAATTGGTACTGCAACCCCAACTGCTCCTTTGCAAGTAACTCAAACGCCCTCTGACACAGTAGGAAATGTTGGTATTAGTTTAAAAGATGTAGGTAATGCCATTGAGTTTGGTTTAAGATTAGATAATACCTCTAAAGATTTAATGC
>Ga0181380_1001407_pt1 | contig 10573 bp, 6 predicted proteins | sample 3SPOviralmetaG_FD_130116 | JGI IMG/M metagenome (GOLD analysis project Ga0181380, IMG submission 130116) | Marine viral communities from the oligotrophic San Pedro Time Series (SPOT) site, San Pedro Channel, CA, USA - 3 SPOT_SRF_2009-08-19 | ecosystem: Environmental > Aquatic > Marine > Strait... | reverse complement strand
CAATTTACCACAGCACTGATGGCGTATTAGCCACTGGGAAACCTTACCCGACTGACGAGGGTGCGGAGATTCCAAACCTTGCCCCAGAGCTAAACTTGTTACTTGAAGTCACGGAAGCAAAGCCAACTTATGACAGTGCCACACACAAGCTGGTAAAGGATGAAGTCAACTACAACACCATTGACAAGACCGCGACTAAAAGCTGGTCAGTGGTAGCACTCACACAGGCAGAGATTGACGAGCGCACACCAGCACACGTTGAGATCGGAGGCATTAAGATGGCGACCGACCTACAAAGCCAATCTGCGTTTTCCAATATGATGATCCTACTGAATGAGGCTGGCATGGCGGACGACGAAATGGTTGCTATCAAGGACGTATTTGGCGTATCGCATCCGCTCACAGTCTCGCAATTTCGCACTAATGCAGTTGCTTACGGATTAAGCTGCTACCAAGAGTTCCACGCTTAATGATAATTAACCCTTACAGATTTGCTGGCGTTAGCTTGCCAACATTCGGCAACGCAAGCCGTGATTTTGATGGCACTAATGATGACATCACCGTATCCGACCCCGCGAACTTTCCGACAGGCGCACAGACGTGGTGCGCGTGGATGAAAACTGACACGCTAACGGGTGACCCTCGCAACATACTAGGAAAAAATGTTGATGGAGGTCAAGCATCTGGACGAATTAGGGTGAACAACGTTAACAACAAATTGCAAGCGTATTTTAGCACGAACGGATCTACATTGTTCTCCGTGTCGTCATCCAATAACTCCATTGATCTCAACACATGGCAACACGTTGCAGTTGAGTTTTCACCTTCTACACACTTAAAACTTTACATCGACGGGATTGAGGACGGATCGAACACCACATCAATCCCAGCCACGATTTTCGACAGCACCGCACCATTTTGCATCGGCTCGCTGGATAACACCCAGCAGTATTGGAATGGTCACATTGCTGACGCTCGCATATATGACACCAATATTGGGGCAACACAGATCGCCAACCTAGCCGCTGGCACAGACTATCAAACCAACCTTGTCGGCTGGTATTTAACTGACAACGATGATGTCGAGGATTACGCTGGCGACTTAGGTGATGGCACGGATAACGGCTCGACCTATTCAACTGACTCACCATTCTAATGGAAAGCGCATACATAAAATTTAACGGAGGCATCTGGAGCGAAGTTCTCAAGGGACGCTACGATCTAGGTAATTACAAGTCTGCCTCACGCACTTGTGAGAACTTCATCCCTACACGCTACGGACAGGTAGAGAAGCGATCTGGCACTAAGCATCTAGGCTTTGCTAAGAACGATGACAAGGTGTGCGTATTGCATCCGTTCCAGTATTCGGTCAATACCAAGTTCATCTTAGAGTTTGGTGATCTATACATCCGCTTCTGGAGCAACGATCTACAGGTTGATGTTGAGGACAGGGATACAGTGTGGGCGACCACCACGGATTACGTTGTTGGTGATGCCGTCACTGAGTCTGGCACTACCTACACATGTGTCACAGCACACACATCTGACGCTACAACATTTGCAACAGACGCAGCCAACTGGTATGAACTAACAGATAAGGTTCTAGAGGTTGAGACTCCATACCTTGAGGTAGAGCTATACGAGCTACAGATGCGAGCAGTCAACGATGTTGTCTATATCGTCCATCCTAACCATCCAGTAGGTAAGCTGACACGCTTGGCTGATGACAACTGGACGTATGCTGAGGCTGATCTTAGCCTGCCCTTCGTTGAGCCAGACGTTAACTCCAGCGAGGTCACGCTGACACCTAGTGCTACTACTGGCACAGGGATCGACATCGTGGCAAGTGCGGATGCGTTTGATGCTACCCATGTTGGGAGCATCTTACGTCTTGAGTATATTGATGATGGTGTGACCAACTCATTCTTTGACAGGTGGGCAACATCACCAGATGACTACGATGACACATACAATGCTAATGATAACATTCAAACCTACAGCACTACAGCAGCATCTGGCACTTACATGGTAAGTCACGATGACGGATACACTAGAGTGCAGTATGACATTGGAGACACTAGAGAGTGCTACACTGTGATCAGAGACTTTACATTCTCTGCGTGGGCGACAAGTGCCTATGTAGAGAACGACTTGGTTCAAGAGTCTAGTAAGGAGTATATTTGCTTAGTAGCTCACACTGGTGGCGTATTCGCAACAGACTTAGCTGACGGCAAGTGGCTTGAGGTTACCGAGCCAAGTGACGCTCCAGCATACTTCTCAGTAGGCGTGGTTGCCATGAAACCTGTCACTGTGTCTGGTGAGTGGAGCTTTAAGACTACAGCTAGCTGGACAGGTGACTGGCTTATCCAGAGAAGCATTGACGATGGAGTAAACTGGTCAACCATAAGAAGGCTAACGAGTAGACAGGATGCCAACTTCCTTGTTGAAGAAGATCAAGATGGTGAGGAGGTGCAGATCCGTATTCTCCTTGCAAATTACAACGATGGAGGCACACAGTCGAAAACTGTCACCTTTACAACATTGTCAACATCAGTTTACGGCACAGCAGAGATCACCACAGTGACGGACGCACAGAACGTGGTGGCTGATGTCATCACAGACTTACCAGACATCACCGCTACAGTATCATGGCAAGAGTCGGCTTTCTCAGAATACCAAGGATACCCTAGAGCTATTGCTTTGTTCGACAACAGGCTCATGCTAGCTGGCACAGCTAAGAAACCACAGGCGTTCTTCTACTCTGGCATCAGCACCTACGATGACTTTCTAGCTGTCAATACTCTGGCAGACGCTCCGTTCTTTGTTGAGGCATTATCAGATGACCAAAGCTCAGTTCAGTGGATGAGCGCACAACGTGAGCTATTTGTAGGCACAGCTAGTGTCGAGGGTGTTTTACTGACACGTAAGCAAGATGAAGCTCAGTCACCAGAGAACCTACCTATCGTGCGCTGGAACGAGTCAATGGGATCTGCACACAGGGCAGCACTGCCAATGCGTGACAGCCTCATGATCCTTCAGCGTGGACGCACAACGATCAATATGCTGTCATACTCACTTGAGCGTGACGGATACACAGGCGAGGAGGTGTCATTACTTTGTAATCACCTATTCTCCAGTGGTGTTCAGCAGATGGCACACCTCAGAGAACCATACACAGGTGCATACATTGTAAATACAGACGGCACACTATGCCACATGGTATACGAGCCAAAGCTACAAGTCACAGGCTGGTGTAAGTTCACAACCCAAGGAGGTAACTTTGAGTCGGTAGCCACACTCCCATCAGCTACGTCTGACGAGGATGAGGTGTGGGTGTCCGTTGAGCGTGAGATAGACGGCACGACCAGACGACACATAGAACGCTTCACAATCGACAACAGGAAGTTACAGGAGGCAGAGGACGCAGACAACCTCTGGTATGTTGACGCAGCAATCAAAGAGACTGGCACAGATCTCACAACTATCTCTGGCTTGGATCACTTAGAGTCTGAGACAGTGTGCGTCCTAGCTGACGGCATCAAAGGTGAATACATTGTAAATACAGGTAGTATCACGCTAGATACACCAGCAGACACTGTGATCGTAGGATTACCTGTAGCATCAGAGTTTGAGCCATTGGATTTGGAAGCCGAGGGAAGTGCTGGCAAGCGCAAGCAACTCTACCAGAGCAAGTTGATGCTACACAAGTCACTTGGTGGCTCAGTAGCTTTCGATGGACAAGATTACCAAGAGCTAGTCTATCACACCTCTGGCGAGCTAATGGATGAGTCAATTCCACTCAAGTCTGGATACTCAGAAGTCTTCCATGAAAGCTCACACGCAAGGCAGAAATACTGGCGATTACAACACGATGAACCATACCCATTTACCTTGCAAGCTGTTGTTCAATCATTTACAATCGGGAAACACTAAACACATGAGAGTAAAGCTTTATAAAGGAGATACAGACTACGAGATGCTTCAACGCTGGTGGGTTGCTAGTGGGTCGCCAGTAGTCAACGCATCTCAGCTAGAAACACTTGGCATGATCGGTTATACCGATGACAACCAGCCAGCGTGTGCTGTGTTCGCTTACCTTAGTAAAGGCGTTGGTGTAGCTTTCCTAGAACACTTTATAAGCAATCCAATGGTTAAATCTCCAATTCAGAAACTTAAAGCGTCCGACTACCTACTCAACCATATGCTAGACATCCTCGACTGCGATGGGTATCAACTGGTTCGTGCTAGCACATGGTCAGAGACTCTAGCGAAGGTATGCCAAAAGCGATTTGGTTTTCAACTGATTGGTGACAACTACCACAACCTAAGTTTAATAGTATAATGGATCCGTTCACAATATTCGCAATAGTCTCAGCCATATCCACGGCAGTGGGTGGAGCTACCTCCATCTATGGGCAACGCCAAGCAGCTAAGGCTGCTGAAGATTCTGCTAAGTGGAACGCTGACCAGCAACGCAAGCAAGCAGCCTACGAGGAGGGTGTAGCGCAGAGGAACATGCGTAAGGAGCGTGAGAACAATAAGCGTGAGCTTGCCAGACGTAGAGCTAACTCAGCCAGAGGTGGACTCATGGAGACTGGTGCTGTAGCTGACAACTTAATCGAAGCCTCAGAGCGTCACCAAGTAGAGATTGATGAGATCTGGGAGAAGGCATCCACACAAGCCCAGACAAGGCGAGCGCAAGCCAACATGTCCATCTGGGAGGGCAAGCAGTCAGCTAGCGCAGCCAAGACAGCTATGTTGGGAACAGCAGTAGGCACTCTTGGTAGTCTAGCTGGCACTGGCATGAAGCTATCTGGAGGAGGTGGAGGAGATACATTCGGTGATGCTAATAAGATTACCCCGACCAGAAACTACACAGACGTTTACGGATCATGATACAATTAAAACACAAAAAAGGGGATGTTAACAAAGACGGATTTGTTTTTTGTCAATATGATGCCAGATACCCAAATGGGGAACATTGGGTTACCAAGGAACAGGCAGAGCGAAATAAGCTGTCTAATCAAAAAAGCCAAGCCAACCGAAAGAAGAAACTGAAGGTGGCATTTCTCAATCACCCAAGGACTTTTAAAAGGGGTCAGTTAAGGAGTGATGGCATGATTTTTTATCAATACAATATAAACTCTAAGGGGTTTGAACACTGGGTAACAACAGAGTGGTATAATAAACGCAAAGCTGAGCTAAGAGGTTGGCACAAAGACAACTTTCTTAATAACCCACTTTACAGGCTTAGTTGTCGCATCAGAGGTCTAGTAAGCAAATCACTCTCTGATGGGGGTTACAGCAAAACATCCAAAACATACAAAATATTAGGGTGTTCCTACGAGAGTTTTTATCAGCATATAGAATCTAATTTTACCAATGGGATGTCTTGGGATAATATGAAAAAGTGGGAAATAGATCACAAAATTCCAGTATCCGCTGGTAGAAATAAAGATGAAATAATTAAGCTTAATCACTACACAAACCTACAGCCGATGTGGGCTAAAGACAATAAATTGAAAAGCAATAAATACTGCCCTAAACAATTAAATAACTTTCTATCAAGATGAGACAAACCGATTACAAATTAGTTCAAGGAGTGAACCAAGTCGTTCAGATGAACCCAAACATTGCTGCTCAAAGCGGTAATGCTATGGCTAGGCTAGGGCAACAGCTTGCACAGACAGGACAGGATGTGTCTAAGATCATGGAGGATACTGTTCGTGCAGACGAGGAGACTAAACTTCTCCGTATGCAACAGAAATGGAAGGAGGCTCATAACAAGCAGATCATGTTCCAGATGGAAAACCCTAACGACCCACTAGCTTGGCAAGACCATAGAGCTAAGATGATGCCTAGTTTGGAGGCATATAACAATGAGCAGAAGTTCTACACCAAGGAGGGTAGACGAGCCAAGGAGCATGCGTGGTTGCAGTGGGGAAGTAACACATCTATGGAGGTTGATAGGTTGTCCCAGAAAAGGATATTTATGAATCGTGTTGATGTTGGCAAGGTTCGCTTTGACTCAGCTATAGATGATAATGACATAGTTGGTGCAAGAAGGGAGCTTGAGGGCATTAAACCCTACATTAATGCTGAGATTTATAATAATGGCTTAAAGGCTATTGATGCAGCGGATTATAAATCCATAATGAAGGATGTTAAGAGCGAGGTAGATGCTGAACCAGAAACAGCAGCGGAAAAGATAAATAACGGCACAGCTAACTTTGCTAACATTAAAGATGAAGACAAAAACCACTGGTTAAAATACGCTGAGTCAGCAAGAATCAAGAAAGCTCAAAGCCAAGTAGATGAGTTGACTGCCTCTAAAAACCAAGAGGGAGGTTTGAGTTATAGTGATTTTCTACTAAACAAGGAGCGTGGTCATTACAGTGCTATGACTAAAGGACAACTATCTGGATATGAGGCATCATTGAGAAGGGAAGAACCAACATCCATGGCTGAGTGGAAGATGGCATCTGACAAGGTTGATGCACTAGAGGATATGCAGAGGAGTGGAGCTACTGACGCTGAGATAGCTGTGGCACAGCAAGAGACTCACGCATATGTCTCATCCATAACACCAACTGGGGCGACAAACTATTTAATGAGTAAGGTCAATTTACTTAACCCAGAATTTAGAGAGAAGGAGAGAGATAAGTTTCTTAAGGGTAATAAGGCTAATGTCATGAAAGATGCCATGGCTACACTGAAGGGGATACAAGCCACAAGTTCTTTATCGTTTAGTAAATTTGGATCTGTTTATTCTAAAACAACAGGGAAGCAAATAGCTGACCCAGAATCAGACAAGCTCAGGAGGGATACTGAGCTTAAGTTTTCCCAGTGGTTGTCTATTCAGGATCATGATGTTTCACTTGAGCAAGGCAGAGCTAAGGTGAACATGCTCCTCATGGAGTCTAATGTTAAGTCATCATCAAGCAGTGTTAGTGACTGGATGATGCCGTCATTCTTGAACTACTCTAGCGGGACGGCATCACCTAAAGTGAAGTTGAAGGCAACACCAAAGGGTAGCCACAAGAAGGAGTCCTCTATCCCCTACAATGGGACAGACGCTACCATTAGGTATAATAACCCACTCGGTGCTTGGCCTAGCGATGCTGACAACCAGTTTGGCATTCTCGGTTATGGCAACTTAAAAGATGGTGAGGGTAACAAGATAGGTAGATTCCCATCGGTAGTTCACGGTGCTGCAGCCAACTTGAATTTGTTAAGGAGGAAATACAAAGGATTAACTATGCGTGAAGTTGTCGATAAGTGGAGAGGTCGAAAAGGGACACCAGTTCCACTTGGACTTTATGAAAATGAAGTTCTTGACGATAGCATACTAAACAATAAAGCTAGGACTATTAATTTGCTACAACAAATGGCAAAGCATGAAAGCAGAAATTTCGAGATGACTGAATCCCAGTGGGAGGCAGCATACGAGATGGAATCAACTGTCCAATAAAAAAATCATGGCAATTCAAGAAGAATACACAGACTATGACTCTGTAAGTGGGGTTAGCGATATCATCAGTATAAATGAGCTAACTAAGACTAGACAGGCTGAAGAGGAGAAAGCCATGCGTGAGAGACAACGCAACTTTGATGATTATATGCGAACCAATGAGGGTGATGTTGATCAGTCTCAAGTTGATTCCTTTAAAGACCAAGTCCCACAATGGATGTGGCAACAGTCAGTGTATAAGTTGGAGGGTGAGTATGATGAGAACTCCCCTTTTGCTGGGAACTTCAAGAAGGTTATAGATGGTCACGTGGTCAACAATGCCGACCCTTATGGCGATTTGTCGGCACGTGACAATACTGAAGTCAACAAAGCGTGGACTAAGCGTAAAAAAGATTTGCACATACCTAGATTCCTTGGTGAGCGGGAGGATAAATACAAAGATAACGAGGAGGAGTTCCAAATGCTAGCTGTATCTCAATTCATTGCTGATACACAGCAAATGAATATAAACGATGTGGTGGACAATTTGAGTAACATACTCCCACAGTTTGTCGGTGGTGACACTGATAAGTATCCAACCATTAAAGATGCTTTTAATAAAATCAAAGGTAACCTCACCATAGAGGAGAATCAGCGCAACACTGACAACAAGAATTACCAGACTGGTGTTATGTCAGCCATTAATGGCTTGAGCCTAAACGATGCTCTCTCTGGTGCTGAGTCTACAGAAGGTGGCGAGGGTCGCTCAAGAGAAGTGATAGAACAAGCTAGGATGGATACCCTTGATGAATATGGGGATTATATCCAACAGGCGAAGGATGTTGTAGGCTTACTCATTAAGGAGGAGTCTGTTATGCAGAGAGCTAGTGATGACTATGATGTATTATCAATGGACACCCTAAGTCCATTAAGAACTGGCAAGAAGGCTATTGAGACATTGCTTACCACTGGGACGACATCAGACGAACTAAGGGAAGCATTAACAGATCTAGTCATCATGCCTAGAGATGAGAGGATGAAAACGCTGACCTTGATGCGTATGATGGTAGATGATCAGAGTGGTGAGATAGAAGGTGGTTTTTTAGGTAAATTGTCCGAATCATTTGGTAGGGGTTTAGACTCACACCTCATCAACATAGCTGATGCTGCAACCACATCTACAGATAGATTGTTTGATACTCCAGACATCAACAGGAAAGTTAAAGAGCTTAGGCAGGATTTTAGAGACACTAAAGACAGAGTTGAGTCTATAACATCTGACTGGAAGCTTGCCCAAGGGACGTATGACGCACTCAGATCTGGTTCTTTCACACTCACAGCAGCCATACCTTATGGTGCTGGTGTTGTTGGCAATGCTATGAGTATGTCTACAGAGAACGACATTAAGCTCCGTCACCTGTATCCAGAGATGGACAGGAATACTAGGTGGCACATATCATCTACTGCTGGACTTATTCAGAGTGGTATCGAGCGATTCACTGTAAAGAAATGGACAAAAGGTTTCCCAACAATGACTAAGGGGTTGGCTGGAATGTCAGCATCTAGGATAGCTGGTATGGCAGTAGCTAGGGTTGGTGCTACCGCTGTTATTGAAAACTTAGAGGAATCCGCCCAATCAATTACACTACCAATTATCCAGTCTGTGTGGGCAATGATTGGTAATGATATCCCAGAGGTTACTAGCGAAGATTGGGATGAAAGTTTTTTCCTCTATGACGAAAGGACATTCTTCGCCACTCTACCGCTAGCTATACTTGGTGGTGGTGGTAGGACTGTATACGATGTTATTGGTGCTAAGAAAGCATCACAGTTAATGTCAGACGTTGACCTTATGATGTTGAATGGTATCAGCAATGAGAGGGCACAAGCCATATCTGCTGAACCAGATGGCATGAAGAAGTGGATGATGTATAAGCATGATATTGATTACTCAACAACAGAGGAGCGCAAGGAGATAGTAAAAGAAGCTATTGATAATGGTGTTCTTGAGCGGGTAGAGGCGAAGCAAACTGAGGAAGCCCTTAACGATCTTAGAGAGAAGTATGAAGAAGAAAACTCTGACGAGGAAAAAGCAGCACTAGAGGTTGCTATTATTGAGGAGGAATACAAGGCTAAGTATAACGCTAGGATAAAGGAGGGTGATGAGGGTGTCTTTAAGGTTGTTTATCCAGAGGTAACAACAAAACCTACAGAGACTTTTGAATCCATGGAGGATGCTCAAGCAGCAATGAATACTCACAGAACTGAGGTTCATGAAGGTTACCTAGATGCTATATCGTCAGCACAGGCAAGCATTGATGCTATGGGGTTGTTTAAGGAAACACTCGAAAAGAAGCATAAAGGTGCTGAAATCAAGGTTGATGAGGATCTACTATCCATTGAGGAGTTTGCATCTAGGGGTGACGAGCAAATGAAGCAGGCTCTTGAGCGTGTTGAGCATGAGCTTTTTAATAGTGGAATAATTAGACCAGCTACCGTAGATGACTTTAAGAGGTGGCATATAAGGGGTGAGGTTAAATTAAGAAAAGATGCAAGAGGTTATATAGCTCGACTAAGTAAGGGAGCTAACATTGCTGACATGGTTGAGGAGGGTGCGGAAGGCTTTCTCCGTGATCTTGTGGACAATGGCATGATCGAAGAAAAGTGGGTTAAAGATCAAATTGTTAAATACCAGAACGATAGTGGTAGGAAGATAACATCAGCCAAGAGTGTTGATGACATGAGTTATCAGCAGATGGTTGAGTCGTTCTCTGACATGGCTAAGGCTAACTTCTGGAATGCTGGTCAAGCAAACAGGCTGGGTGAGTTGGGTGGCATAATTAATGCGCTTAGAGTGTTCTTTGCCAAGGTAGCTAAGATAGCTGAGGATCTAATGAAACTCCAGAAGGAGGGCAAGATTGATGCTGACTTCCAGACGTTGCTAGACAACTCTGTCGGACTCAACATGGACGACCAGATCGCTAGGCAGACTGAGGTGGCTCAGAAGGAGATACTTGATGACTCAATGCCATCAATGTCCATCGGTCGCACAGAGATCACACCTAACGCAGACACCAAGGTGATCCAAGGTGCTGACGCTACAGTAGTGGGCGAGGCTAGCTT
>Ga0181380_1001406_pt1 | contig 10573 bp, 4 predicted proteins | sample 3SPOviralmetaG_FD_130116 | JGI IMG/M metagenome (GOLD analysis project Ga0181380, IMG submission 130116) | Marine viral communities from the oligotrophic San Pedro Time Series (SPOT) site, San Pedro Channel, CA, USA - 3 SPOT_SRF_2009-08-19 | ecosystem: Environmental > Aquatic > Marine > Strait... | reverse complement strand
GGTGGTGGTGGTGGACATGGAGCAGATATAAATACATGTGTAGTATCATAACCAAAAGCAGCAGAGTCACCATACACTAAAGTATCGCCACACTGCATAACATAGTAAGAACCATCTTGTCCACCCCATATACTACCTTCTAGACCATCTCCGTACAGATCATATATAGTAAATGATAGCTCACCAGGTGGCAAGCAGTTGACAATAAATTGTGGCTCGTAGTTAGGTACGTTATTGTAAGGACCACCAGATATAATAATATTACCTAGTGTGTCTTGAATATCCCAAGTAGTTTCTTCTGGATATTGATCTAAATTTATATTAATCAATGTAGGTGTGCAAGGACCTGGACCCTGTGCAAGTAAAAATATTGGTAATAAAAATATAAGTAGTAGTAGTTTCTTCATTCTTTTATCTTAATTGTAATGTCGTGCGGTGCATACTCGTTTCCACCAAAGTATGGGTATAGGTAATACCTTTTAATTAAACCCCAGTTTCCTTCTGGTCTTCTTCTAACCATAGTTGTGTCACCATCTATAGTTATAATATAGTAAAACGTTTTAATATCTATTGTAGCATTGTAAGATACATCTGGTTCTATAGTTCTTATAGTAGCAGCTGTATGTCTACCTTCTTCGTGTCTTAACCAACAAAGTTCTATCTCGTTGTTTAAATATCTCCAACCTAATCTTATAGAGTATTTCTGATGTCTAACACCAAAGTCACTAAAGCCGTAAATCTTATTTACGTCATGCTGGTTCTCTGGTATCTCGCTAGTATAAATTGCAGACTCATCTAATATAAAGTCAAAATTTATTCTTGAGTTTGTTGGGTGATTAAAGTGACTACCAGAACTATGCTCACCTTCAGGTATAACGTACGTTCTAAAGCCTAAATCATCAACTTCTTTCGTGCAAGACACGAACACAAGAAGCATCAGAAGTTTTTTCACCTACTTTTTCTTCTTTTTCTTAGGAACACAGTTAGGCACAGTTCTACCTCCTTTCTTCTTAGTTCCTACCATCATATATCCTTTCCAACACGGTGTTTTCTTTTTCTTTGCCATATTATTATTTTATTAACATTTCCATCTACGTCTAGCAGCTCTACCCCTTTCACCTGTCCAGCCTTTTGATCTTGCACAAAATGACTTTCTACGCTTAGCAGCTTTACTACCAGGCTTTACTTTTCCAGTAACTGCGGTTTGCAACTTACTGCCTTTATTTTTTCTTTTATAAGCTTCAACGCCTTTCTTAGTCATACCAGCGCCTTCTTCTTTTGTTCTAAAGTTTCTGTTTTTTCCTTTTGTAGTTTTTCTTATGTCAAAGAGTGGCGGGTCAAGTTTAAACACAACAACAGTCTTTGCATATTCCTAAACAAATTTTGCCAAAAGTTATTTTACATACTAATTTACATATTTTTTCTTTCATATTTTTATTTAAAAGTCACTCATTAATAATTCATCTATCACTTCTTGCATTTCTTTTCTAGTAGCTTTCATACTAAAAGATATGTCTGCTTGAAATCTTTTTACTTCCTCGCCATCTTTAAATATAACTACAGTAGGCACTATAATTATTTCGTGTTTTTCTTGTATTTTAGGAGATTTAGCTATATCAACATATACTATGTCACAACCAGTAAGCTTTCCTATGTATGATACTTTGTTAGGATCATTCCATTCAGCGTTAAAATGTGTAACTACAATTTGTGAACTAGCATTTAAACTAAATGCCATCAAGAGTATTGCTAATATATTTTTCATCTATCTTTCGTTTAGTCGATCAATTTTATCTTCCATACGTCTAATATCTATTTTAAGCTCATCAACAGCTTTTTCTGTGTTTTCAATAGATAGTCTAATGTTTTTATCTTTCATCATAAACTCCATCTTAGTAACGTCGGGTTTAGGCAACTCTTTTGCCTCTGCAATATCGGCTTGTAAAGCAAACCACATACCTATTATAGTTGCCATGGCAAAGCCAACAGCTATCATTGTTTTTATGCTTATATTAAAGCCTGTTTCTTCGTTTAATTCTTTTGCCATTTTTATAGTATAGTTATAATTAAAAGATTACGTAATTTACGCCAAATTTAAAGTCATACCACTCTCTATTCCAATATTTATTGTATTTACCCTCTACAAACGTACCTAGTGACTTATTTACCTTATAACCAAGTATTAAACCACCATTGTAATCTAACCATTGACCATCATTATAAGCGTGGTAAGAAAACTCACCACCATCATTATAATGCCAAGGCATGATGTTAGCCCAGGCGTGTGACCAAAATGATTTAGTATAATGATAATAGTCAAACCCTAAAACAAAAGAGTGTTGTATTATTTGATCTAATTCATTACGTTTTCTTTCAGTATAATCAGACAGCATTGTAGGTATAACAACCTCTTCCCAAACCTCTTTGCTTGTAGCAACGAGTTCTCCATCTGGAGAAAAATACTCACTAGCAGCTACATTGACATTATAGCCTTCTTGTAGTGCTAGGTAAGTGTAATGTATATTGCCATTGCTGAGCATCCACTCTGCTAAAGGATCGTAGCCATATGGCTCGGATAACCTTTGAGCAAGACCAGCATTAAAGGACAATTTGTCATTAACTTTATATCTATATCTTTCTGACGTTTCAAGATATTTTATATCAGCAAAACCATCTTCTAAGTATTCACCTTTTAATATATACCTGTCGTCTACAAATCTTATAAAGTGATGCTGATCTAAATATTCATTACCTTGTTGTCTTTTATAATCTACTTCAAATAAAAATTCTAAGCCACGTACTTTACCTACATTAGCACCGTCTGACCATGATTCTTCAGTGCCATCGTAAAACGTACTAGCTCTGTTTTCATAACCAAACCTAGCGATCTTACGTATACCTAAAGCTAAGTTGTAATCATATGGAGTTTCAACTGTTACAGTTTCTAAACCATTAGTTACAGAAAATACATCTACATCTGATATGGAGTTACCACCATTAGCTGCAGCGTAAAACGTAGCAAATTTAAAATACTTTTTAAAATTCTGTGAGCAACATTCTTTAGGCGTTGAACACGCTGTTAACACAAGTAATATTACGATTAGTTTTTTTACATTTTCCATGCTTTCTTTTTCTTTTTCTTTTTGTTTTTATCCTTTTGTCTTTTAAGTTGCTTTCTTAATTCTACTAACTCTTGGTTTTCAACATTAAGATCCCAAGTATTCCAACCTAACATTAAAGCAACTCTTTGCCATGTTTCATTTTGCGAGTCTAAAGCCTCTGAAACATTGTTTAGTTTTTGAACAACTCTACCGACTGGCACGTTTGTGGCGGCGTCAATAACGTTGCCTATACCATTCCAAGCAGGATTATCTAGAGACATGCCTCTGTTTTTTATAACATCTTTGTTGTATCTCCAGGTTTGTATACCACTATACAACTTTCTAGCTTTAGAACCAATTGGTGGTGACAAGTTAATTGCCTGTAGTATTGTATAAGTGTGATCAGCCATAAAACCTTTTTTCTCTTGTTGCATAAAGGTAAGTATAATATTTTTTACAGTTGATATTGCAGCGCCTGCTAAACCAGAACCTCTAAGTATAGAGTCTATCATGCTGTTTGCTATCCTAGTTTTCTTTTTATCTAAAGCTTCTTCGTCATCTTCTTCAGCTCCAAATATTGTTGCAAATAACGCTGACTGCATAGCAGAAAATATAAAGTTTTGAGCCGCGCCGTAGTATATTATTTTAGATATATTTGTTTTAGCATCACCTCTACCTTTTGCTAAATCAATAGCAGCTTTTTTAATTAACCTAGTATACTGCATAGGTGTGTTTTGAAAAGCAAGTATTAACCTACCTAGCGGAGAAGCTTGTTGTTGTGATATTAAATCAGCTCTTGATGACTGCTGAGTTTTTTCTGCTATTTCTTGAAAATCTTCAAACGCTTGTTTTTCAGCCGAGACTCTATCCACACCTTGTTTTAAGTACGTGTTAATTCTATTTCTATAAAATGTAGCGCCACCTGCTGATATTGCAAAACTATCTGCAATTTGTGTAGGTGTAAAACCTATTTTTAATAAATAATTTAACGCGGCTTTTGCCTTATTTGTTTGCCCAGCTAAAGCTTGAGCAAGCTCTGCCTGGTTAACATCTGTTTTTAAACCAGACCTTCTCTGTTTTAACATGTCAGAGTTAAATATTGTTCTAAAATCACTCCAGTATTGTGGTTGGTTTGCAAATGCAGCTGCAGCTTTTAACGGGTTGTTATCACTCCAGTTTATAAAGTTTACAGTTGACAACGTCTGTAATACAGCTGATCTACCATTAAAGAACATTATAGCACCAACAGAATTGTTAACCCAGTTAGAATAATTGTTTACCAACCTACTAGAGCCTTGACCTCTGTTAGTACCATTTTCCATACGGTACAACATATCTTCCATTGCCTCTCTCCACCTTGATCCGTATATAGCCTCTAGTTTATTTAAGTTTTCTTTAGAAAATATTTCATTTTTGTTTTGAATCCACTCAGCTAAAAATTCTTTCCTACCAACATTTTGCGTTATGTTATTTAAATCACTAGCTACAGTCTCTACAACCCAATTGCTACTTGGTTCTGTGTAACCTTTTTCTTGCTGTGATATAACACCTAGCTGATCTGCAAAAGCTTTTACATCAGCATTGCTTTCTATAGCTGCTAGTAATCCTTTTGTGTCTGCCTTAGACAAACCAGGTATATCAAAACCAGCTTTGTTCCATAAATAAACTCTTACGGCATGATCGTAAGTAAAACTACTACCTGGTATTCTTTGTTTAAGCTTTTTACGAGCAGAAGGGTTTTGTTTTTTAAGAGCTCTATATTCATTAGCAACTCTCTGTTTTGCAGCGTTCATATCTCTATTTGCTCTAGCAAAAGGTTGAAACAAGTGTTTGTTAAACCAAGCTTTTTGTGCATCTCCTTTTTTACCTCTTGCTAACAAAGGGTATAGTAAACCTTCAAAGTCTTCTGCAGATGGTGGCAAGAAAAATTGATACTTACCTATGCTAGCTCCTTTTGTTTTAGCTAAAGCATCTGAGTATCTTGCTTCAGCTTTTATACCTTTAGTATCTTCTAGTAGTTGGTTAAACTCTATGTCTAGCGTTGATCTAGCACTAAATTTAGTTTGCACAACCTTAGATTTAATATCTAGTTGGTCTAAAACACCTTTAACTGCTTTAACGTTTGGCAAAGCATCATCAACAAAGTACATGTCATTATATCCTTCTGCAAATTTATCTAGCATCCACATTGCCTTTGCCTCACCAGTACTGTTACCTAAGCCGGTTATGTTTTTTAAAGGCAGGTTAACACCTTCACTTTCTAAATAAGCTTTTATAGCAGGTGCACTTTCAGCTGCTCTAGCTGTTAGTATAAATACATTTTCATTACCATACTTTGCTATTTGATTTTTTAGCTTTTGCATTAATGGCCCTGGTCTACCGTTTGTTACTTTGTTAAAGTCTGAAAAGTCCATTTTCCAACCTTGCTTAACTAAGTTATCCCCTACAACAGGCCATTGATCTGATGATATTCTTTTAGTTTCACCGTCTTTAGTAGCTATAACAAAGTTATCACTAAACCCAGCTGTTTCATCAAAATCAAAAGCACTCATACCTCTAGGGTTTACACCGTTTCTTCTAGACATTTTAACAGCATTGCCAACTGTTTTTAATCTATCTATTTTTTCTACCTCAGTCATTTTATTTAACTCTGACTTATTAGCTATGCCATAATCTAACAAAACTTTGTTGTTTGCTTTTTTAACTTGATCGTAAGTTTCTTTATTATCTATTCTTTGAGCTAGCATAAATACGTCAGACTTAAGATCAACACCAAGTGCAGACTTAGTTATAATACTATTCCACAACTCTGTGTTGTTAGCATCATTAAATATTTCTCTACTACTGTTTCTAACTGTTGAGCTTGCCTCAGACTCACCCATTTTGTTATTAATGTCAGCAGCAAGTCCATCTAAATAATCTAATGATTTATTAGCATTTATCTTGTTGTATATAACTTGATCCATAGTAAGACCAGTTCTTAAGTCTAAAGTTCTATTAGCGTTACCTAAAGCAACTACAAACATAACCTCACTGTCCATACCTATAATAAAGTCTGGTGTTCCAGCTGTTTTACCTATGTATTTTGCTAAATCTTTTTTACCATACTTATTAATAAATTCATTGCTTAGTTTGCCTGTTTTACTATCTAATACACTTTGCGCGTCTGCATCTAGTAATGTTTGTGTATATTTGCTTGATATTATGGGATATGCTGTTGAAAAATTATTTTTATATATTGATTTTAAAACATTGCCATTAAAGTTTAATAGTTGTATATTGTGCTCTGACTGATAAGGTCTTGGCTTACCTGTTCTTGCTCTTACTTGAGTTTCGCTGTAGTCTAGTGTTACAGAAGATAACACAGCACCTTGTCTCGATAAACCACCACTAGCGCTTGACTGTGTTTGTAAAAGAGTAGATACATAAGCTAACCTTGAAGCTTTTTCAATAGCGCTTATACCATCTTCATTAACATAATCGTTTAGCTTGTTATAAAAATAATCTCTAGCTTGTTGTATTGCCTCTCTTTTTTCTGGTGATAAATCTTTTTCTATTTCTTTTGCTAAAGCTTTTAGCTCTGAAGGCGTAGGGTTTTTTGGATCTTTTAGCTTTTTAATTTTATCTAATATCTTTTCTTCTAACTTTGTTGTGATGGGTGTTACTAGTTTTAAGTTGCCTTTAAACTCTCCTTTTCTATTACTATTAGGCTTGTAAAATGGTTTAACGTCATCTACTTTAAAACCATCAACTTTAGTTACGCCATCATCGTTTGTTCTTGTCCTAGGTGTTTTTAAACTAGCAGCACCTGTAAATGTTGTACCTAGCATGTTTAGTTCTAAAAAGTCAGGGTCTAGAAAACCACTAAACTCACCTGTTCTTCTTTGATACTCTTCAAAACCATCTGTTGTAGATGTGTCTAGCCTTTTTACTTTACCTTTAGTTACTTTTTCTAACATCTTATCAAAGTTGTCAAAAAACTCAAACCCTAGATTTTGCCCAAGTGTAGCGGCTTCTCTACCTACAGCCTCTCTAAACTCTTCTATAGTAACATTTTCACCTTGCTCTTCGTACAGCTCTTTTATTTTTTTTATGATAGGTTTCATCTGCGCTTGCTCCTCCTTGCTTAACGTAGACATGTACTCATCTAGCAATGGGTTTATATCTGTACCTTCTAAAACTCTATTAGCATCATCTCGTAAAAAGCTTTGTAAATTATCTATGTTTTGCTTAGACCTTGAGCTAAACTTACTACCAGGTTCTCTATCTATAGTTTTACCTAGCACAGATAAGAAGTTGTCAGATACTTCAAAACCTCTTAGCTCAGCTAAATTTTTAACCATTTTCATAGTAGCTGGATCTTCTAGCACTTCCATTGTAGCATCAAAACCAAGCTCAATAGATATTGCTTCAGCAAGACTTGTTCTTCTTGAGTCTGCTCTACCAACACCAGGTGTTACTGACCGTGGGTTTATAAAGTAGTTTACCCAGTCTTCTAATATTTGTTTTGTAGCAGCTTTCTTTTTAAATTCAGCGTTACCAGCGGTTTTACTTTTAACCTTTAAGTCCATGTCAGACTTCTCAACATTTTTACGTTTTTGCTTACCAGTTACCTCATCTACAATAGCTTCTGTAAAATGCTGAAACCTTTGATTAAGAGTTTCAAGCGACATTTTGCTATACACAGCTGGCCCGTCATTTTGTAAGAACGTTTTAAACTTAGCACTTTTAGGTGTACCAATTAATTTTTTAATATCATTAACAAAAGCGTCTGCAAACGCATCTTGTAACCTTTTCTTAAACCCGTCACTGTTTATGTCACCTGCAGCTACAGTTGCTGTTACAACAGTATCTAAAACTTTATCGTAAAGAGCATCACCTTTTCTTATATTTAGTTTTCTTCTTATAGATACAATTTTCTTTTTAAACTCGTCATCAACCTCACCAAAAACTCCTGTTGGCTGGTAGTTGTCAATAACATTAGCTGCTTGGTCTATACCAACTTTAAAACCTAGTCCACCAAAATCTACACTAGACTCTATACCCATGTTTTGAGCTACTGTACCAGCCCTAGCATTTAATCTATTACTTGCAAAGCTATCTAAACTATTTCTTGTTTCTACTCCTTTTTTATTTATAGTAACTTCTGAGTATTCTTTTTCAATCATAGTTGCAAGATCTGTTAGCAACTGATTTTTATATTCTTTTCTTGTAACACCGTTTAACTCACTTTCTGGTATGTTATCGTACAACCTTCTAGTAATACTCTCTATTATACCACCAGCCTCTTCTCCTAATATAGATTTTTGTAGATCTACTTCTCCTCCTTGTAGCAGTTGTCTTGCAAGTTTTTTACTATCGTTACTACCTTTTACAATATCACCTTCAATATTGTTTTTAGACTTAAAACTATCCATCGCGCCTTGCAAGTCACTACCTTTAGGCGCTACAGTTCTACTTGATTTTTTAGCGTCTAACTTAGAAACTTGACGGTTAGTTAGCTTGTCTTTTCTTTTAGCTATTCTTCTCCTAGCACTTTCTGAAATTTTACCTTGGTTAAACTTGTCTATAAAATCAGCTACAAAATAAGTAGCATCTTGATTTCTATTCATTACAAAATCACCATCAAACTTAGCTCTAACTTTGTTTGAAAGACTTTGTCTTTCTTTTTTCAACTTAAGAGTTTCGTTTGGTAGTATTTCTTGAATAAATATTTCTTGCACAGCTTTAGCGTATTCATCTTTAGCTTCAAGACTTTGCTCAGTATGTGGTAAATTCGGATTATACCAACCCTCGTTCATACCTCTTCTTTTAGCTAGTTTATCAACAGATGAATACCTACTGCTTATGTCTCTTTCTAACTTTTCTGAAAAGTCCATTAACTCTGTTTCTGTAAAAGAAAGAGCATCTATAGCGTGAGATACCTCGTGAGACACAACAGTACCTTGATTTATAACTGTTTCAGCTGTAAGCTTACCATCTACGTTTAAAGTTGCTTTAACACCTTTTTCATCTAAAGTAATAAACTGACCGTTAGATATTAAACCGTTTAATTCACCGTTTTTAAATCTTTGTAGGTTTTTTTCTTTTTCAACGTCACTCATTGTTTCATCATTGAGTATAGCGTCTTGAAGTTCTTGTTTATCTTTAGCGTATGTTATTGTTACGTTAGCTAATTCTTTCTCAGTTAATATAGTATCGCCAAGTTTAGTTTGTTTATTGTATAGTGTAGTGGCTTTGTCTTGGGCTATTAAACCTTGCTTACCCATTGACTCCCAAACTAATCTTTCTTTCTTTAAATTTCTTTTTCCTTTGTAATCTGCTTTACCATATACAGTTTGATTAACAACTTGCTGGTATTGACCACCTCTGTTTGCATCAGTATTTTTAAATAACTTTATCTTAGCATCAACAGCTTGCTTTTGCAAAGCTTGGTGTATTTTTATTAATTGATCTTTCTTTTTAGATGGCCAACCTTTTTTATCTTTTAATCTGTTTTCAATTAAAACACCTCGTCTACCGTACAAATTATTAACATCAGCGTTATCAAAGTCTACGCTAGTTAACTCATCTCTTAACTCTCTTGCATCGTCTAGTCTTGACTTAAACAAATCTCTTTCTTTACCTTCAAGAGTTGCTAGATGTTTATTTATTGCTTCTTCTTTTTCAGTTTCTGTAGCGTTAGGTGAAACGTCAGCTTCAGCGTTTAATTGTTTTAATGTATATGCGTTTTGAGCAAGAAGCTTTAAATTCTTTGAACCACCAATTAGCATTGAAACTTCCATCTCAGAGTTTATATCACCAAACGTAGCAAACTCTTGCTTTATTCTTTGCTCTATACCAGCTCTCTCTGTTTTGTACTTTGCTGTTGTAGGTAAAGCTGCAAGTCTTTCGTGTAAAGACTCTATTCTGTTTAGTGCACCGCTAGCAGCTGTTCTTATTTCTTTAGTACTGTAATGCTGCGTTGTAGCTGTATAAACATTACCACCCATCATCATACCACCTGTTGCTATTGTACTAACAGCAACATCATCAAGCCCTTCAAATGAAATGTCTCTACCTAGTATTAAACCGTTACTTATGTTTGTAAGACCTTCTATTGTTATTTCTTCTACAAGCTCACCAAACTGATCTCTTACTGTTGCTCCTATAAAAGATTTAGTAGCGCCCCAACCATTCATGAAAAGTGCTTCACCAGCTTCAGCACCAGCAGGTCCATTTATAAATTTACCTGCCCAACCAGAAGTACCTAAATCAAACTGAGCTAAACCATATTGTACTCCAAATTCAATTAAACCAGCGCCAAAAGCAGATCCATACCGTTGTGCTTGGCTTAGATCACCGTTTAGTATTTGCTTTTGTAAAGCTATTTTACTTTCTTTATAGTCGTCGTAATCTATATTATCTCTATTTAACTCTAAATTTGCTAATTTTTTTCTAGCTATTTCAGCTGATTTAACAGCAACACCACT
>Ga0181380_1001404_pt1 | contig 10575 bp, 5 predicted proteins | sample 3SPOviralmetaG_FD_130116 | JGI IMG/M metagenome (GOLD analysis project Ga0181380, IMG submission 130116) | Marine viral communities from the oligotrophic San Pedro Time Series (SPOT) site, San Pedro Channel, CA, USA - 3 SPOT_SRF_2009-08-19 | ecosystem: Environmental > Aquatic > Marine > Strait... | reverse complement strand
GATTACCAAATACAACTTCTCCTGGGTTTACAGGTGAGTTATTAACAAAATTAGCAACGTAGTTATTTTCTTTCCTGTCAAAACCAGCTCTAAATGTTTGTACTCCGTCTGTATATGCTCCTTCTTCATAGCTATATATTAAAGATGAAGAATCAAAGAAGTCATACCATTGGCCAGTTAAATTTCCTGAAGCATCGTATTTTAATGCACTACCAGTTTTATCAGAATCTGCTGATGTTATTTTCCAACCACTAGCACCTTCATAACCTATTGAAAGAAAAACTTTTTGAGTTGAAGGCTGCGAGTTAGCTACAAATTTAATAGTAGACGGATTATTTATTCCATAAAAATTACCTCTTGCAGCAGAATCATCATAATGATCGTATAAGCCATTTACAATATAAGAATCACCATTCCAAACCCAGTTGTTTATAGTGAAAAAATTAGACTTTAAACTACCTAAAAAGCTAGGTCTATATGTATAAAAACTAGGCCAACCGTTTATTGCTTCGTCAAACCCTAAAGTAAAGTAAGTAACATCTCTTTTAACAACTCCAGCAGTACTGTCAATAGTTGAGCTGTTAGGTTGTATAGATATTACATATTGTTTGTTATAAGAATCCCATCCACCTGGTATTAAACTTCTATACTTGCTAACTAGTCTTATTCTAGCTTGCCCAGTATTTACATCTGAAAAAGATGAACTTATATTATTTGATAAAAACATAACATCATAAGTACCTGTTACATCTAGGCCAATACTACTAACTGTAGCTCCTGTATCTATATAACTAGAACCAGAATCTTGAGACCAAAAAACTTTAGAGCCTATATTGTATTGACTTTGAGATCCAATATCTCCTAGTGGAAAAAACAATGTACTACCACTAGCTTGTAAAAGAGCAGCGGCATCATTAACTTCGTCTATGTCACTTATAGTAGGTATTTCTTTGATAAACTCATTTGTGTAGTTATCGTTTAACGGTGCTAGACGATCTCTAAAATAATCTCTCATACCATATTCAGATATTTCTGTTACTCCATTATTAGAAAGTCTTAAAACAGCATTTCTATGTCTATCTACAAAATATTTTCTATTGGCATATATAGCAAAACTTTCAGGGTTTTTACTTATTCCATATTCTCCAGTGTAAGGAACTATTTCTCCTAAAACTTGATTAGAAGTTGTAACACTACCGCCACCTTCAGCATTATAAATAGCGTTTTTATCTATTAAACACCTACTACATTTATCTTCCTGTAAAACTACTAGATTATTCTCTTCAGCATATATCTTTTGTATAGCATTGTATTGAGGATTAGCAGATCTAGTTATGTTTGTTCCTATAGGAAATTCATTAGTTCTATTTATACCAGTTCTAGAATTATAAATACCAGAATATATTAACGTATTAAATCTGTGTTGTTGTATTGGATCTTCTTCATCTAAATAAGCTCTAACACCTAAATCCATTTGAACATTTCCAAAACCACCTTTAATTCTAGATTCTTCTATATACAAGTTTTCTTTTACAACAGAAGCTCTAACTGTAACTCTTGGCTGTGGAATAGTTTGACTATACCAAGAAAGATTTTGAACAGGTGAAGTACCGTTAGCACTACTTACCCCTGTAAAAGGAGGAGCATAAACATTACCTAAAGGATATACATTACTAGCATCTACACCTGTACCACCTGGAACAACATCAGCTGCTACACTAGAAGTACCGTCAGAGGTTTGTATATCAGTTTGTGGTGTTAAAATTCTCTTATTCCAAATACAATTGTAATAGTCTATTTCAATTAAAGGTAATACATTTTGAGCCATAATTTATAATCACTTGTTTTTTAATATAATTTACTACGCTGGTGGTGTAACGTTGAACAATGAAGGAGTTAAAACATAAAACGCGTTAGAGTAAGGTGGTTGGTTACCAGTAATAGAAGTACTATTTCCACTTTGTACTTGTGATAAAGCAGTAATTATTAAATCTCCAGTTTGGTATGTACCGTTGCTTGTTATTTCCATTTGACCTTGCGCTCCAATTATATTACCTGCTATTCCTGAACCTGAAGATCCTATGTTGTATTGAGTACCAACTCCTGAAAAACCAAAGCTAATCATTTGACTTGTAGTTGGAAGAGGTTTTGGATTTGGAAGACCAGTATAATAAGCAAATATTCCATTACCAGACCTAATCGTGTCGCCATTAGATATAGCTGTTGGATAAAAATCTTGTGCAGGAAAACCTGTACCAGCTTGTCTAAGTATCATATTAGCTACATTATATTGGTTAGCTACAAAAGGACGATCTACAACTTTCATAGCAAACTCACTAACTATAGTTTGTAATCCACCACCATCAGTTGCAGTTATTCTTACGTATATAGTTCTATTTGTATATACATTAGAAAAATTACCTATAATAACAAGCCTCTTATCAGTGGCAGGCGCGCTAAGAGTAAGACCAAGTCCAGATATTGGTGTATAACCAGTTGACGGATCAAGTATGTTTTGAAAACTAGTATTGTTATCTAACGATACTTGGTAACCCCATGAAATCTCTTCTTTTTTACCAACATTATTAACATTACTACCATTAGTAGCTTGACTTAAACTAGTATTTAATCCATTAACATTGTTCCATCCACTTGATAAAAATTCGTAAGGATCTGGTGAGTTAGGATCAGCGTAAGATGCAACAGCTGCTTTTGGCGCAGGATCTGTACCTTCGTTATTCCAGAATACATAAACATCACTACTTGACTCTACATAATTATCAACCTTTTTTGGAGAAACGTTTTGAATAAAAACACTTAAAGGTATACTATAATTCAAAGGTAAAACATTAAATTGTAAAAAAGTAAAACTTATATTAAAATTAACTGTATTTAATAAAGAATTATCTGCGTGATATAAAGGGTTTGTAGCCGTTGAAGTTATTTTATAAGCGTTATTAACATTAGTTTTAGCAATAGTAAAAGGAGAAATTCCATTGTTTACAACAACACCATTAGCATATAAAACAGTTGATACTATAAAATTTTCAGCTTGTTGATAACTTAAAACATTATTATCTTGATCTACTACTTGAAACTCTACAAGAGGAGTAGTTGTGTCAGTGAAATCTACGCTTTCTAAAACAGATACTATACTTAAATTAGTGGTAGTTCCAGATGTAACAAAATTACTAGGTATTACTAAATTGTCTCTTACTAATTGATTTAAAGATTTGACAGTTCCAGAAGTACTAGTTTCATAATAAATATCTATTTCAGATCTAGTTGGAGTAGTTTCATAAACAGCTGCTACTGTTTCTGCTTCATTATCTGGCTTTACTAAATTAGCATTTTGACCTATATTAAATTTATCTTCTATAGTCGCAACTATGGGATCTGTATCAGAATTATATAAACCAAAGTAACTAGCTCTTGGGTATAATGATTCAAAATTACCTAAAGATTGAACTTTTGTTATTTGATTGCCAGGAAATATTGGCATGGCAGAAGTATTAGTAATATTAAAATTATCACCTGGAGTTAAACTCCATTTATTACTATAAGCATATCTAGGTATTAAATCAACCTCACTTGTTGAGTAGTTCTGCTGAACAGGAGATGTTTCAGTTAATGCTGGAGGAACTTTATTTGAGTTATCAGTTAGTAAAGTTGTAGTATTTAATATACCTATAGAAGAAGAAGTGCTAAAAGTAAAATTTAAGCTAGTTAGAGCAGTGGGACCATTTTTTTGTGTTACTTCAAATTGAGTATAGTTTAGTATATTTGATATAAAGAAAGTGTTACTTCCATTTGTAAGCTTCATACCTCTTAATAAAGGGAAAGTTAAATATTCCATAGTTCCTATTGGATCTACAGTAAATATGTTGCTACTAGCAGCAACAGTACATGTTAAAACAAAAGGTTTTATTACAGGAGTTCCACTAAGTAAGCTAGGTAAATAAACATTGTAATAATCTTGTTCTTTTTGTTTAACAACTACTTTATAAGAATACCAACCTAAACTGTTTTCCGCTTCTATAAATTGCATTGGAGTAGGTATGTTTCCAATAGAGATTGGTGTGTTTGCGATAAATTTTTGAGGTAAGTCAGATAATGAAACGTAATTTCCATCTTCATCTGTTAAGTATAAGATATTAACTGCTGGGTCAATAATATCTGGTTGATAATTTATTGTAGTACTTTTAACTAATAATCTACTTATAGCTGTGTCATTATAGTCAGCTTGCCACTCCAGTACCATACCTGGCCTTATATTGTCATTACTACCACCTGGTGTTATATGTATATAAGAAACTCCAGTAGTAGAGTCTACAAAAGGATTATTAATCATAGTCGCTGTAGTGAAAGGATCTTCATATAAACCTGGGTAACCACTAGCATAACTTACTGTTCTTGGAAGTTCTTCAGTAAATAACATTTTTAAAGAATCTCCAGGCCAATTAATTATACCTGAATATATTTTATTAGATGTAGTAACATCCGCATTTGCAGTACTTGGTTCTAATACAGAATTTAAGTACTCATGTGATAGTGTAGATCCAAAAAAAGTTAAAGGATCATTTTCGTAAACGCCATCTCTAAGTGTAAAGTTAGTTTCTGAAAAATTAGATAATATAACATCAGAAGATCTTCCATATCTATCTTGAAGAACTAAACCAACTTGATAACTTCTGTTTTGTTTTAAACTATGATTTGGGTAAGAGACACTAGCAAACTTATTAGGCAAATAAGGACTTGGATCATTTTTTGGAGTTCCAATTATAACATCTTTAGTTTGTGTAATACTCCCTGGTGTCATTTTAGAACTAGCACAAACAAAATATCCTAATCCTTGGGGAGAAGTGTGCCTATCAAAAAAGTTGCCATATATTATTCTATTACCTGATGCGGATAATGTTTTTGCTCTAACTGGGACGGTATCGTATACTCTTGTTGTTTCAGCTGACCTTAAAGTTTTTATAGGAGCTTTTGATTGGTATATATACTTAAGTGTTTTAGTTGAATTAGACGTGACAGAAGTATCATTAACATTTATAGTGTCTATTACATTTATATTGTTTGTGTCCGACTCTTTGTATAATATATCTATTTCGTTAACTTTTAGCTTATTAGCTAGTTCATTTATTTTATACTCACAGTTTATATTAAGAACTGCATTTGTAACTTCATTTGTCATAAAGTTATTTATAGTATTTTGACCAATAGTATTTTCTTGTGGAATGTAATTATTGTCAGGACTAACTGTGTTAGTGTTGGATCTTATCTCTCCAATATCTTTTAAGAAATATCCATTTTGTTTTGGTATAAAAATATTTTGAGTAAAAGGAGCTATTAAAGAATATTGACCATCGTCATATTTAAATCTATAACTAAATCTAACAAATTTATCACTTAAAAAATTAGAGTCTCCAGGAAATTCAAAATCATAACTAGGGTTTGGAAGATGTACAGATAATACGTCTCCGTTTGTTAAACCTAAAGCTAAAGGATCTTGCTTTATTAAATTTCCGTTTACAAAAGAAGTTAATTCCCAAATTTCAAAACCTTGACTAGAAGATAAAGTTGGATCAGTAGGGTTTTTAACTACGTAATATTTTAAATCATCTAGTTGAGGATGAAGAATTCTTACATAACCATTAACAGCATCTGGATTACCTATGTTTTTAGGAAAATGATTTCTTAAAAAGTAAGGCCCTTGAAAATCCCAAACAGGATCCGCAATCGAACCAGTTGTAGGCGCAATCTGGTCATTATTATAATTGCTTATAAAAGTACCTGAGTTGTATAATAAATTACAATACCCAGAACCAAAAGTATTATCAACCGCATATTTTATGTCGTTATTGGTTGTTGCTTTAAGAGATAGTCTAGCTGCAGATTGTCTAAGCCAAGGTGAACTTACATCTTTAGCGTTAGCATCAGTAAAAAAGAAATTACTAGGAGTTCCTGGTATAAATTCAGTGTCTAAGTCTGACGGGTCATCTGGAAAATTAGCAAACCCACCCGCTGTACCGCCAAGATCTCTATCGAAAAAAACTGTTAAACCATATTGCACTGGTGCAAGAGCTGAACCAGAGTTTACGTATGGCCAAATCATTGTACCTGCAACTTTAGCTTCAAAAATTTCAAATTCTCCAGGAGTTGATGTTTCTGCCTTCATATAACATTGCATGCCTATATTGTTTCTTATGGCAGCTACAGTTGTGCCATCTTTAGCATCTGCAATTGGAATATTTAACACTTCTATTTCATACTCTTTAGTAGGATTTTGATCTGGTCTTAGTATAACGTAGTTGTAAATACTTTGCCATCTGTCAGCGGCGGGGTTAAGCCAGTCGTTAGCACCATTAACCCCATAAACTTGGGGATTAAATGTGGAGTTTAAACTAATAGGTTTATGAGGATAATACTTAGCAACTGAAACGTGATCTTCATGTGAATAATAATTGTTGTCAGACTCAGCTGTGTTTACATTTATCATTCTAGGTTGATTTCTATTATCCGTCCAAAACATTAAATCTTCTAATATAACAATATCATTTATTCTACTATTCCATGAAAAATTTAAAAATCTACCTTGAGTTATTGTAGACAATACTTGAGTATCTAAGTTGACTAATAATATTCTATGAATTGTACCTACGGCTGCAAATTCACTTAATTGATCTATAGAGTTATCTTGAAAATTTGTATCAAATATATAAACTTTATTTGTATCTTGATTAAAAAACCATCCAATAACTTGAGACAAATACTCACTTTGAATATTATTTAAGCTTGAAATTAAACTATTACCTAGTATATTTTCTAAAGCTCCTACATCGTCTGCTTCAGCTCTAGATACAGATATATTAACACCTTCTCTATACTCGTCAGCAGAAAGCAACCTAGCGTCTAAGTCTTGATTCATTTTAGACTTAGTAAAAGTATGTTTAAATTTTCTTTGCATTTAATTAGTATTTAATCCACTTAGACTGACCTCTAAATACTTGAACAATTTCATCAAGCTTTAAATTAGATAATCTTATTTTAGCATTGCGAGTTTTTACATATGCATCTCTTTTCCAAAAAGCTTTAGTACCTGGATCTACGTCTCTTCTAGGCATTACCATCATAGACATTATAACTGAATATAAAGCATCTTCTACCATTTTAGGTACTAGCGAGTTTAAATCTAAAGAAAGTCCATCAGATATGTAATCTACATTAAGAAGTTTTCCTACTAGGTTACTTGAAAAAGTTATAGAACCTAATCTTTCATTTATACTAAAGTAACCATTTGTTTGAGATAACTCAGGATTTAAACCATAACGCTGTCCATAAGCTTGTTTAAACCATGGAACGTCATATATGTTGCTTTGTTGATACTTTGACCCGCTTATATTTTCTAAATTAGCTTTTGCCCATTTTTGCTCTATTAAAGACTGTTCAGCAACTAAGTTGTTGCTAAACCCACTTTGTAATGGCACACCGCTACTATCATCTATAGTTAAATTAGTTGGATTTGCACTTAATCCATTTAAAGGATATATTATACAAAGAACTCCACTTTCGTTAACGTAAGACATTTTAACATAGTTAACGTAATCTTTTGGTAAAGGAATTGATAAATTTATTGGTACTGTTGCTTCTATAGATTTAGCAGAAGGAAGAGTATCATATGATAATTCCTGCATAGCTCTTCTAGCATGAAACAATACATCAGTTCTTTTAACTCTTAAAAGAGTTTTACCCTCTCCAACATATGTTAATAAAAAGTTATTTATAACATCATCTAGAGAAGTATATCTATAGCTACCATAATTATCATTTACTGTTTGATTTTTTAACTGTAAAAATATATAATTATTTTGAGCTAAAGGAGTTTGTAAGGTAACAGTATTGTTAGTTGAATTTGACACGTAAAAACCACTGCTAGGTAATTTATTTGTTTCATCTGGACTAGTAGTATTGTCTAGAAGTACATGTATATCAAAATTACCGGTGTCTGTAACATAATTAAAACTTGAATCATAATCAGATATAAGTGTAGTATTAAGAGGACCACTAATACTTTCATTAAAACCTATTACTGTGTCTCCAGCATTAAAAGGACCTAGTCTTATTTGACCTGAGTAATATACAGCGTCATTTTCTTGTATTGGAATTGTTGCTACAGTTTTAGTCATATCTTATTTTTGTTGATTTTGATCTATTTGAGATACAGCGCCAGCAGCTGCTTGTATTATTTCTGTGTCTCTCACCACAACGCCTGCGTATGTTAATATTCTAAGTATTACTTCAGATTGATCTTCATCAGATATTTCAAAATCAGTTGAATTAACAGAATCATATACATATTGACCTAAAGATCCTACAGTAAAAACCCACTCTGGATCTACTGGTTTTTTTATATAATCTATTTCATATACCTTAGGATCAGTATTATTGCTAGCTATTGCTGGTAATATGTTTACAGTAGAACCTTGTATAAAGCACATCGGGAATTTAGATGTTGGAGCAGCTAGTTGAGATCTTCTTGACATATCTAGTTCATGTTTAGAAACTTTTTCTATAGTAACAGGTAGTAAAGATCTGTCAGTGAAAGTTATATCTCCAAACCTATGTATTGGTGGAGAAGCTGCTGTAGTGTCAAGTCTACCTAAACCACCGGATACTGTTACTGATAAATTACCTGCTGCAGTTGTATCATCTGAAGTTAAAAAAGTATCAATTTTTTCTTGTATACTTTTAACTCTATCAGCATATTCATCATTATTTTGAGGAGTTCTTAATTGAACATTTAAATCCTCAAAGTATTTCTCAAATACTTCTAATTGAACTTGTACGGCAAGTTTGTTAAACTCAAAAGGAGTCAAATACCCACGTTGTTCCTTATTTAGTATTGATAATACTGTAGTGTATACTGTGTTAACATTTATTGCCATATTGTTTGTTTTAAAAAAAAGGGTGGCGAACCACCCTTATATAATCACTTGTTATTCAAATCTTTTATCTATAGATCTGTAAACTTCTAAACCTTCATCTGTCTTAAACCAAGCAGCCATAGCTGAATAAGGGTTTTCATCAAACGGTACGTTCATTAATTTTCTACCATTACTTTTCCAAACAAAAGATCTATTATCGTCAGATAAAGCAACTATCCCTTCCTCAACTGATCTTATAGCAAAGTTTCTTAATTGAACATTATCGTCATTTGCTAGTTCTAAAAATAAAGCTGGGTTTGATTTAGCAAATAAAAGCAAATCTCTTCTTATTTCTTTACTACTCATTTTAGTTACAGAAGAGCCTTTCTCAACTCTTAATATAGCTTCGGAGTAATCTACATCCATTTCATAAGCCATATTCATAGCTTCAATTTCAACTTCTAAATTATCTAAATCATCTTCAGCTATTTCTACTTTATCATGCTCTCTAAAAACAATGTTTTTATGAGGATGTTTTGCTAAGAATTCTTGTAAATTTCTTTTTTCTTTTTTAACAATTAAAACTCCTTTTTCAAATACAATGTGCTTTAATGTTACTTGACCTTCTTGTTCGTCAACAAATATACTTTTTTGATTAGTAGCATATCTCATTTCTCTTTCATAACCCTTTACTGTATCAAACCAAACTAAAGGATACCTTCTTGAATGTCTACTAGGTATAGTATAAGTTAAAGGTGTTTTATTACCTATTAAATAATAGGTTCTATCTTTATATTCCCAAGTGTCTTTTTTCACTTCAGGTTTTGCTACAGCTTTAGCTGCAGGCTTTTTCTTTTCTTTTGTTTCCATAATATAATATAATATAATATAATAATTTAAAAAAGACCCCGCCGAAGCGGGATCTTGTTATTTTATGTCCTACGAGATAGAAGGATAAAGAACATCGTCATTGCTGGCGACTATTCTTGGTGCTACTATAGCGGGGCCAGCGGCTCCGTTAGCAGCTCCAACAACCGGTGCCCATAGATCAAAAATTTCTTGATCAGATGGTAGTGAACCTGTTGTGGCTGTGTAAGTAATAATAGCAGGAGAGCCAAGAGCATCTCCAATAGTAACAGCACCCGAAGATACTGATAATGCACCTGTTCCTGCATCTATTAATTGATTTACTCCTGGATTTTCAGGAAGTGAATCTTGTGGTATGATATTTATTAAACCCATTTTCTTATTTTTTAAATGTTAATTATTAATTAAGCTCCTTTAAATAACACGAAGTTATTAGCAGCTTGAGTTACTAAACATCTTTCAGATAAGAAATTAACTCTCATTGTGTCTAAATCAGTAGTGTAAGCACCACCAACAGATCCAGTGATCCATGCTTTAAATCTTCGATCTTCAGTTTCAGAAGCTCTATATCTTACGTGTAAAAATGGACGTCTGATGTTAGATCCTAACATTTGATCATATACTGTAGATGTACCAGCTGGTATCATAACACCATCAATAGCGCTAGATAAACCTCTTGTAGTAGCATCGTTTAAGTATTTCCAGTCAGTTTTGTAGAAGTCATAAGAACCTCTTCTAAATCCTGAAAAACCAAAGTTAAGTGCCATTTCAGCTTCGTTAT
>Ga0181380_1001398_pt1 | contig 10617 bp, 8 predicted proteins | sample 3SPOviralmetaG_FD_130116 | JGI IMG/M metagenome (GOLD analysis project Ga0181380, IMG submission 130116) | Marine viral communities from the oligotrophic San Pedro Time Series (SPOT) site, San Pedro Channel, CA, USA - 3 SPOT_SRF_2009-08-19 | ecosystem: Environmental > Aquatic > Marine > Strait... | reverse complement strand
TTTTTCATATACTGTAAATATAATACATTATTATATAACTACCAAACTTCTTGAAAACTTTTTTTAAAAACTTTTAGATAAATGTATTATATAGGTATGGAAATAGAGGTTAAAGTGCCTGAGAACTTATCTGAAATAACTCTAGGACAGTATCAGAAATATCTAAAGATACAAGAAGGAGATAATGATGAGATGATGATAGCACAGAAAATGATAGAGATCTTCTGTAATGTAGAGCTTAAATATGTTACTAAGATGAGATGGAAAGATGTCCAAGAGATAACACTAACATTAAGCAACATGTTTGATGAGGATAGTAAGTTCACTAAAATGTTTACTCTTGATCAGGTTCAATATGGATTCATACCAAACTTAGATGAGATAACATTTGGAGAATTTGTAGATCTAGATACTTACCTGCAAGATTGGCAACAAATGGATAAGGCTATGTCTGTTCTATTTAGACCAGTAGATATAAATGTCAGAGGTAGATATAACATAAAGGAATATGATGGTACAATGAATGAGCATTTAAAGGATATGCCTTTATCTGTTGCATTGGGTGCTGTTTTTTTTTTGCTGAATTTAGGGAAAGAGTTATCTCAAGTTATGATGGACTATTTGGACAAGGGAGTTCTGAAGGATCATTTACAAGTCAAGGAGGGTTTAATGCAAAATGGAATTGGTATTCATCATTTTACACAGCAAGTCAAGGAAGTCTTGAAAAGTTTGAATATATCTCCAAACAAACTGCACATAAAATCCTGATGTATTTAGAGTATGTTACAGAAAAATCAATATTAGAGAATCAAAAATTAAAGAAAAGTTATGGCAACAAGTGATCAAGGAATAAGAGGATTTTACTTAGTATTAACAACAATTAAAGATGAGTTGTTGTCAAATCCAAGTATAAAGACTTGTACATTTGGAGATATAACAGATATTGATCTACAGAAACAAACTATATTTCCATTAGCTCACATAATTATAGATGGAGCTACAAATACAGAAAAGACATTACAGTTTAGTTTTACAGTTCTTACAATGGAGCAGATTGATACTAATAATCAATTTGTAGATGATGTATTTGATGGTAATACTAACACTCAAGATATTCTTAATACTCAATTAGCTGTTTCAAACAGACTTGTTAGCAGACTTAGAATAGGAGCATTATCACAAACTGGATATGAGTTAGTAGGAGATCCTACATGTGAACCTTTCTTTGATAGGTTTGAAAACATATTAGCAGGATGGGCAACTACTTTTACAGTACAAATTATTAATGATATAAATGTTTGTTAATGGACTTCAATAAAACAAAGAAAGCATTGCAAGATTTTGGAAAGAATGTAGTTATTGCTGCAAAAAAGAATCTTAAAAAGAAAAGAAAGAGAAGGAATGGGAAATCTTATCCTTTAGTCAATTCAGGAGAATTAAATAAATCAGTAGATGATAAGTTAAAGGTATCTAGTAATTCATTTCAATTAGAGTTTATGTTCTTAGATTATGGATCATACTTAGATGCAGGGGTTGATGGTACTAAAAAGAAATATGGACAAAGAAAGTTTGGATTAAAGACATTTAGCTATAAGACTAAAATGCCTCCTATAGCATCAATATTAAAATGGACTAATAAGAAAAGATTAAGATTAAGAAATAAAGAAACTGGAAAGTTTATGAAAGGTGGTCAGCAGAGTTTAGCTTTTCTAATAGCTAGATCTATTTTTATGTATGGTAAAAAACCATCCTATTGGTTTAGTGATGCATTTGAATCAGCTTACAAAAAATTACCACAAGAATTAATAGATAAATATGCTCTAGATGTGGAATCATTTTTAGACTATACAACAAACAAATAACATGGCTACATACTTAACAAGACTTAGAACTCCTTTCTTTATTGAACAAACTTCAACAGCAGCAACTGTAGGATCAGCAGACCTAACAATTACAATCAATTCAGTTGATGTTTATATAATTTCCAAAAATACAGTTAGTAAAAATGTATCATTTGAGGTATCAGAATTAATTAGAGATTATCTTAATCCTTCATGGGATGGAGTGTTTCCATATTCAACAGCTACCAATAACAGTTTTGTAGTAACTGCTACTATTAAAGTTGAGTTTTATGTAAACAATAGAAAAACAAGAGCAATAAATGCTTTAGCAGGTACAACAGATACCCCAATATCTGGACAAACAGTAACTCATACAATGTATGGATTTGATGCTTACTCAGAATTTAAAGAAGGAATTAATCATCAGTTATCTTATGGGCAAATGTTACAAACTACTACAGATATGTATCTTCCTGATTCTACAGTAGCTTATATACCAATCATGATAGCTGAAGCAAGTCCTGCTACAAATCCTAAAACACCTCCTGCTATAGCACAATATTTTACAGTTGCAGCTAATGTAGCAGATGGAACAGTTGTAACACCAGTTAGTGGAATCAATGTAACTGTCCATAGAATTTGTGAACCAGTATTTGATTATATGAAAGTGGTTTTTGTCAATAAGTTTGGAGGATTACAAATGTTCTATTTTAACAAAAAGAATATATTGAGCTTAAATGTTACACAAGAGAATTATGATTCTATGTTAATGAGTGCAAACACTTACTCAACTACAGCACATCAAAAATATGTTTACAATAAACAAGGATCAGAACAGATTACATTAAATACTGGATATGTAGATGAAGGACAGTTTGAAACAATGAAACAACTCATATTATCAGAGCAAGTTTGGCTAGAAGTAGATTCAGTAATTCATCCAGTAAATGTTGTAACAAATACATTAACAAAGAAAACTAAAGTAAATGATAAACTTGTGAACTACTCAATCAATGTAGAGTTTGCATATGATGTTGTAAATAGTGTTAGATAATGAGCAAATTTCAATTATACATAGAAAATCAAAGAGTAGAGCTTTTTGATAATGAGAGTGTTAGTTTAACTCAGACAATTCAAAACATTAGAGATATTTCTAAAGTGTTTACAGATTTTACTAAACCATTTACACTTCCTGCATCAGATGTAAACAACAAGATATTTAAACACTATTACAGATTTAATTTAGTTCAAGGTTATACTTTTGATGCTAGAAAAAAAATAGATGCTAAGATAGAGCTTAATTCAATTCCATTTAGAGATGGGAAACTAAGATTAGAAGGAGTAAACTTAGTAAAAGGTAAACCTGAATCATATAAAGTTACTTTCTTTGGAAATACAGTAAACCTAAAAGACACTTTAAAAGATGATAAGATTAGTGGATTAACATGGCTAAACAATTTTAATTTAAATTATGATGCTGCAACTATCCAAACAACTTTAACAAATGCTACTGGATTTAGTAAAACAATAGGAACTGATGTATATTCAGCAGCTGTAATTGTTCCTTTAATTTCTAACACAGTTAGACTTTGGTATGATAGTTCTCCAGTTACAAACTTTCCATATTTAAATTCTGATGAAGAAGTTAATGTGGCTAATGGAGGAAACTTATATCCTACAACTGTAGGAGATGCTACTGATGTTCATGGTGTTTATTTTGAAGATCTGACATATGCAATTAAAGCTCATTTGATAGTTAAAGCAATAGAGGATCAATATGAATCAATTAATTTTAGTGATGATTTTTTTGATTTAACAAATGGATCTGAAGCCTACAAAAACCTATATATGCTTTGCCAAAATAAAGAAGGTAGAGTATTTGAAGATTTAGGAATAGCAGAAAGATTAATTACTGGATTAGCAACAGCTCAAGCTAATCACATTATTACTAATGATTCTAGAGTAATAATTTATAATTTAAATCCTAGCCAAACAGTATTAGGGAAGTGGACAATAAATACACAACAAGCATATCCTACTTTTACAGTTGTATTAAGAGAAGGATCAGAGGTAGTGTTTAGGAGAGAGTTCTTCACACAAAATAGTAACATAGCAGTAATTTCTCAACAGCTAACAAATTCTACAGAAGGATATACTGTAACAATAGAATCAGAATCAGCATTTGATATAGCAAGTGTAACATTTGAAGGTATTGATCCTAGTAGTAACACATTAACTTCTCAAACATCTTACACAACACCTTTAGCAATAACATTAACCAAAGATTTCATAATTAGTCAGAACTTGCCTAATATGAATGTTATTGATTTTTTAACTGGACTATTTAAAATGTTTAATCTAACAGCTTATGAAGTAGATGGGATTATACATGTTCAGACATTAGAAAGTTATTATACTGCAGGAACAATTAGAGATATAACAAAGTTTGTAGATCCTCAATCAGTTACAGTAGATAAAGCATTACCATATGAAGAAATAGAATTTAAATATAAAGATACTGGATCTATCTTTGCAAATCAACATGATCAAATTAGCAATACTTCATGGGGTGCAATTAATTATGTAGAAACTGGTGGGTTAGATAGTAACAATGCAAAGTTTAATGTTGAAGCTCCATTTGCACATTTAAAATATGAAAGATTAAGAGATCCTAATGCTCAAGCTCTTGCATTAAAAGACATACAATGGGGTTGGATGGCAAATGAGAATAGTGAATCTTACTTTGATTCTCCAGTTATGTTTATTGGGAACTATGTTTCACTACCAGTAAATGAACCTATTAGATTTTTGCAAACTAAAAACAGTCAAGGAGGAATGGTATCAATTAATGCTATATGGATTCCATCTAACTCTGTAAGTTTAGATCCTACAACTAATGCAGAAACTATTAATTTTGGACTAGAAATAAATGAATGGACAAGTGGAAACAACTTTACAGAATCATTATTTGAAAAATACTATAGGTTTTATATAGCAGGAGTATTTAATCAATCTAAAAGACTTACTAAAATAACAGCTAGACTACCTAAGAGTTTTGTTATTAACTATACACTAGCAGATATTGTTGTAATTAATAATGATAGATTTAGAATAAATAGCATAACTACTAATCTACTATCAGGATCAAGTCAATTAGAACTTTTAAATGAAACTGTAAATGATTCTTTAGCAACACAACCTGATGCAGGAGGAGATGAAGGTCAAGGATCAGGAGCTGCATTAACTAATGTATTAACTCTATTGGAGTGTGATGCACCTAACAATACTTTTGAATCAACATTAACATTAGCAGATTTAAACTTATCAAACAATACAAGAGTTGTAGATGCAGCAGCAAACACTTATAAGGTAACTGGAAATAATGTTCCTAATACTCATACATCTAAAAGTGTATCATCAACTGGACTTACACAATGTCCATCAGGAGATACACCTGATCCTACAAACTATTATGGATTACTAAGGTGTTCAGACAATGCAACTAATTTAAGAACAGCATCACAAGTAGGAAGCCCAACATATGCAATATCTCAACAAGTATTTGATTCTAGTAATGTGAAATACATTATTACTAATGCAACAACTCAAGATACTGTTTCTTCTGTTACAATAGCATCAACACCTAGTCCTGCTCAATTTAGTTGTGGAGGAAATGTTACAATTAATTATTATCAACTAAATCCTTGTTGTGGTGGTACAACTTTTATTGGGTTTAGTGCAAACAGTTCTTTGTCAGGTACTAGAGTTTACAATAATCAAACTTATGTTATATCACCATCTTCAGCTAGTGGAACTATTGATATTGATTCATTAGCAACTGGAACTTGTCCTACATACTATTATTCTTTAAATGATTGTAATAATACAGCTACAGTTGTTCATTTAGGCACAAGTAATTGTGGTAATTTAAACAATACAACTAAAGAATACAATAACACTTGTTATAGAGTTGTTACAACTACAAATCAAACTGGAAGTATTAATTTAGATTCATTATCTAGTTGTTCACCTTGTGGTAGCTCAGCACCAACAGAGTTCTATTTATTAAAAGATTGTAGATATGGAGATTTTACTGTTACTACAACAACTCCTTCTGATATAACTTTAACACAAAATACTACTACAGCTAATGCCTCTAGGGTTCAAGATCCTACTACCAGTAAATGTTTTACAGTTTATGGAACAACAACTACTCCTAGTAATTATCAACTTCAGGTTGGACCTGTTACAAGTTTGAATGTATTAGGTTGTCCTCAGATTCCATGTACTGGTATTGAGTATTATAAACTTTTTCAATGTGCAACTAATAGTTCTAGTTTTATAACAAGCCAATCAACTGACCAAGTAACTTATGCTGTTAATGATATGGTTCATGAAACAGCCACACCTAGTGTAACATATAAAGTTATTGGAGTAGCTCAGTCAGGAACATCAGTACCAGTATCTTCATCTAGTTTAACAACATGTCCACAATATTATGAATTAAGGCAATGTTATACTTTGCAAGGAAATTTTAGATCTGGTAATAGTACTACTGAAATAACTTTAAGTGTTGGAGATAGAGTTAGTGATCCATGTGGGATGCCATATACAGTTTTATCAATAGGAGTTACTGGAGGTGGATATGCAAATGTTGGGACAGTAACAGATACTGGTCAGACTGGTTGTCCAACTTTACCATCAAATCCTACTAGATATTCTTTACAAAGATGTTCAGATTCAAGTACTGGATATATATCATTACAACAAGTTTCAGATGTTACCATAGCTTTAAATGCTACAGTACTTATAGGAACAGCAAGATACCAAGTAGTAGGAACTACAACATCTGCAGCAGGTGCAACAGGAGTTGCATGTGTTGATGGTCAAAATAACTGTTTAACACCAGTAGTTCCACCAGTTCCACCTCAAGGAGGAACAAACTATGCAACATTTATAAGTTGTGATGATCCTAATGGAGCAACAATATATGTTTATAGTTCTCAGCAAATTTCAACATGGTGGGTTATATCTGAAGTAGGTGGGTTTGAATGTTATAGATGGCTAAATTCAAATCAAGGAGTAAGCCCAATAGAATTAAATGGAACTAATTTTAATATATATGCAACTGAAAATACAGCAGGTGCAAACTGCTTAGACTGTCAGCAAAACAATCCAGTTCAGCCTCCAGTAAGACCTCCTGCTCAAACATGTTTTTCATTAAGTTTATTAAAAGCCAATTCAGTTTTTGGTTTATGTGAAACTTTCCATGTTGATGTTTTTACAAATGGCAGCACATTAGCAGCATCATCATTAATATATAGTAATATAGATTGCTCAACTCTAGAATCTAATGATAGATACTATGCATCAAGTATAGGAGGTGGTTATTATTTTTGGGATGCATCAGCACAAACTCTAAGTGGTTCATATAACATAAATTGTCCATAATGAAAGAGATAAAAAACTTTATAGATCCAAATGAAGCTAAGTATTTAATGAGAATGATTGATAGATATGCTGAAAAATCTATGATAGTTGGATTTGGTAAACAAGCAAATGAATATAGTTTAGAGAGAACTTCATGTACAGCTAATCTAGTTGCTAATGATCCTACAGTTGAATCTATACATAAAAAAATAGCAAAGTATTTGGGTTTAAATATTAAAAAAGGTGAATCATTACAAGGTCAAAGGTATAAAGTAGGTCAATATTTTAGAAATCATCAAGATTATTTTAAAGGTGATTCATATGATAGGAATTGTTTATCATCAGGTAACAGAACATACACATTTATGCTGTATTTAAATGACAATTTTGAAGGAGGTAATACAGATTTCCCACACTTAAAGAAATCTATAAAACCTGAACAAGGAAAAGCTCTAGTATGGAACAATTTGCAGCATGGTCATACAAATGAGTACATGACACATGGGGGTACAGATGTAATTAGGGGTACAAAATACATAATTACTTCATGGTGGAGAGAAAATGTATGGGATGCAAGGGGAGATCAAAAAGAATATGAAAAATTATTAAAAAGTTCTCAATTAAGTATTATATAGATAGCATGTTAAAGAACATTATAGACTTACTACAGATAGTAAATGGTGAAACTGACAATATAAAGTTTGCACAAGGTTCTAAATATCTACCTGATAACTGGAAGAAGGGTTTAAAGATTGCTAAGAGGATGGCTAACTGGGAAATAAATAAAAACAAATGAGTGTTATAAAGAAAATACAGTTACTGTTTCAAGCAGATAATAAAGAGGCAAATAAACAAATAGAAGAAACTGCTCAAGAAGTAAAGCAGGTTGAAACTAACATGGAGGAGTTAGATGGAGCTGCTGACAAAGCAACTGGTGGCTTAGTTTCAGGCTTTAAAAATGCTAAGAAAGCTATTTTTGGTGCTATAAAAAGCATTAATACATTTGGTAAAGCAATTAAAGCAGCAGGAATAGGATTACTAATTGCAGGAATTGCAGCAGTTGCAGCAGCCTTTACAAGTTCAGAAGAAGGACAAAATAAATTTATAAAAATCACAAAACAAATTGGTGTAGTTGTAGGGAATGTTACAGACATCATGGCAAGTTTTGGAAATGCAATTTTAGGAGTTGGTAAATATTTAGGAGCTAAATTTAGAGGTGATACTGAAGGAGCTGAAAAGGCAATGAATGGAGTTAAAGATAGTTTCAAAGAAGCTACTGATGCTGTAAAGAATTTTGGAGAAGAAACAAGAAGGGAGATAGCTATTGTTTCTAAGTTAGCAGATGCAACAGCTAGAGGTGATAAATTACAAAGAAGATTGTTAGTTGATAGAGCTAAAGCAGATAGAGAAAGAGCAGACTTATTAGAAAAAGCAGTAGATAGAGAAAACTTTACAACTCAAGAAAGAATAGGTTTCTTGCAAGAGGCTAGTGCAGTAGAGGAGGAGATTACAAATAAAGAAATAGCTTTAGCTAGAATTAGACTTAATGTAATTCAAGAAGAAAATAAACTATCAGGATCTACTAAAGAAGATTTAGAATTAGAGGCACAGTTAAAAGCAGAACTAATAACACTAGAAACTGCTAGACTTACAAAACAAAAAGAGGTTACTGGTCAGATCATAGCTCTTAACAATGAGGAGAAAGCATTAAAGAAAGCTGATGAAGATAAAGCTGAAGCTGATAAACAAAAAGAACTTGATGATGAAGCAGCATTTAAATTAGCACAAAGAGAGGCATTGGCTATAGATGAAGATGCAAAAACAGAATTGCTAGTTACTAAAGCTATAGAAAGATATGATGCTTTAATAGAACAAGCTAAAAAGTTTGATGGTGATGTATTAGGTTTAGAAGAAGCTAAAGCTGCAGCTATTGCAGAAATAACCAAAAAGAGTGAAGATGATACTGCAGTTATAACTGAAACTGGGGAAAAATTTAAAGCAGATACTATTTTAAAGTTTACAGCTTTAGGATTAGGTTTTGCAACTGAAGGATCAAATGCTGCTAAAGCATTGAGTATAGCAAATGCTCTTATATCTACATATGCAGGAGCTGCTGATGTTTTAGAATCTGAAGGTACATTAGTTAGTAAGATAGCAGGAGTTGCAACTGTATTAGCTACTGGATTTGCACAAGTAAAAGCTATAAAGCAAACACAAATACCAGTTCTAAGTGTTGGAGGTATTACAGCAGGTGGAGGAGGACAACAATCTCCAGTACCTCAATTAGCTGCTCCTGATTTTAATGTAGTAGGTGCATCACCTATTAATCAATTAGCATCAGCTATAGGACAACAACAAAGTCAGCCAATCCAAGCATTTGTAGTTGCAGAAGAAGTTACAACAGCTCAGGAACTTGCAAGAAACAGAGTAATGGTTGCAGGAATTTAATAAATAAACAAAATAAAAGATTATAATAATATGAAGATTATAGAATTAATATTAGATGAGGAAACTGAATACAATGGAGTAGATGCTATTTCTATTGTAGAGAATCCTGCAATACAATCAAATTTTGTTGCATTAAAAGATGAGCAAATAAGATTAGCAGAAGTTTCAAAAGATAAAAGAATACTACTAGGTGCTATATTAATTCCTAATAAGCCAATTTTAAGAAAAGGTGATGATGAAGATTATTATATCTACTTCTCTAATGAAACTGTTGAGAAAGCATCACAGATGTATCTTAAACAAGGCAATCAACATAATGCATCTCTAGAACATGAATACAGTTTAAAAGGTTTAACACTTGTAGAAAGTTGGATAGTAAATGATGAGGTCTATGATAAAAGCAGATTGTATGAAAACACTAAAGATGTTCCAGTAGGTACATGGATGGGTGCAATTAGAGTAGATTCTGATGATGTATGGAAGAACTATGTAAAAGAAGGAGTTGTTAAAGGTTTCTCAATAGAAGGCTATTTTGCTGATAAAGCTGAAAGACCTAAAGAGAAGATGAATGACTTTCTAAGTGAATTAGAACACCTTGAGGCAGAGTTTCTGTTATCAGAAATAGAGAATGTAATAGAGGATAAAGAAGTTGCATTAGAGAGCTTTAATGATTATCCTGATGGAGTAGCAAATAATGCTGAAAGAGGGATTGAACTTAATAAAAAAATAAAGAATAAATGTGCAACTGATGTGGGTAAGATCAGAGCAACACAATTAGCACAAAAAAAGAACATTTCAGTAGAAACAATTAAAAGAATGTATAGCTATTTATCTAGAGCTGAAGATCAATATAGAAAGAATGAGAATGATAGTGAAGCATGTGCTAATATATCATACT
>Ga0181380_1001397_pt1 | contig 10622 bp, 14 predicted proteins | sample 3SPOviralmetaG_FD_130116 | JGI IMG/M metagenome (GOLD analysis project Ga0181380, IMG submission 130116) | Marine viral communities from the oligotrophic San Pedro Time Series (SPOT) site, San Pedro Channel, CA, USA - 3 SPOT_SRF_2009-08-19 | ecosystem: Environmental > Aquatic > Marine > Strait... | reverse complement strand
TAAGAAATAAAATATCTAATATAATATAAATGTCAACAGTAGAAACAGATTTGACAATAAGTGAAATAGAAGCAAACACGTTGACAGCCAAAAACAACACAGCGGCTAACAAGACAAAAAATGAAAATATCTTAAGTAAAATTAGTGGACTAGAAACAAAATTAAACACTATAATAACAAATTTAACGGAATCTGGTAGTTCCAGCACAACAGATTCTACAGCTACAGATTCTACAGCTACAGATTCTACAGCTACAGATTCTACAGCTACAGATTCTACAGCTACAGGTGATTCAGACACAACAAGTGGTTCAGACAGTTCAACTCCCAGTTCAAGTTATGTTGGATTTTCATTCCATCCCGAATGGGGTGGGGGTGGTGGATGTCAGCTTTTTACATCAGATGCTATTCTAGCCGATGGTACACCAGATACTATCACTGCTCACCCTTGGGAAACTTATTATGGTGATAATGTATCTGAAGTAAGGGTTAACGGAATAATAAAAAACACATACCCCGTAATTAAATTATATGGGACAACTTCTGATGCCGCATCAGATTATCAGTATCCTTCAGATGTAACAACAAATGAAGAACAAATACAATATTGTAAGGATATTGTGTTGGGGAATAGACAGCTAGAAGTAGCCGGATTTACTGGTGATATATATAATACATGGAAAACAACATATTACAAAATGGTTGACACCGTATCAAGTTACACTCCAAGATATAGTAGTCGGACACTATTATTTGTTTTAATATTATGTTTAATTGTTTATACGTTTTTTGTTATAAACAAAAAGCAAATAAAAAAGATAGTAAAACAGTAATAGTCATAAACAAATTTGAAATATTATTAATAGTAATAGTAATAGAATGGAAGATTCATTTATTAACCAACCTATGTTAACATGTATCGGAAACAAAAGAAAGTTAGTTGGCAACATACAACAAGTTGTAAGTGATTTAAATAAATCAAACTCAAAAATCAAGATATTTGATGGATTTACAGGGTCAAATGTTGTTGCGCGTTCACTTATTCATCATTGTAAAGATATATACGTAAATGATATGGAACCTTATTCATATATAATGGCAAAATGTATATTTGAAAAACCAACTAAAGAGCAAATAAGTAAGATAAAGACACATATTGAGAAAATGAATAAATTAGCTGAAACGGGTCCTTATGTGAAAGGCATAATAACAAAAAATTATTGTCCTGAAAGCACAGAAGATATAAAAGAAGGGGAACGATGTTTTTATACAAATGAAAATGGATTAATAATAGATACATTAAGGGATTATATAGATAAAGTTGATTCATCTATACAGCATTATTTATTCGGTCCGTTATTGATAAAGGCTAGTATACACACAAATACAGCTGGAGTTTTCAAAGGGTTTTATAAAGACAAACAAACGGGAATAGGTAGTTTTGGAGGAACATCATCAGATGCACTGTCAAGAATAACACAGCCAATACGTTTAGATTTACCAATATGGTCAAATAATAAATACACACCTCACATATTCAATGAAGATATTAATAATGTGATAAAGAAACTACCCGATGATATAGATATAATTTATTTAGATCCACCTTATAATCAACACCCATATTCATCAAACTATTTCATGTTAAACTTAATCATAGAAAATAAGATGCCTTTAAAGATATCAAAAGTATCTGGGATACCAAGTGATTGGACTAGATCAGATTACAATTACAAAGAAAAAGCAATAAAGTCTATGAAAGAACTATTACACGAAAGTATGAAACGTAGTCAATATGTATTACTATCTTATAACAATGAAGGAATCATAAAAGATAATGATTGGATTGATATATTTAAACCTTATAAAGTAGAAAAAAAACAAATTAAGTATGATACATACAAAGGATCTAGAAATCTAAAAAATAGGAGCAATAAAGTAATAGAGATAATATACATTATTCAGAAACAAGCTTCTGTAAATAATAACTAATAGATAATTTCAATATGGTGGAACAAATATTATATCTTTCATCGCATGTCCAATCACTCGCACCGTGAGATAGTTCATTGTATTTGTGTGTTTTTATAAAGCTTTGCATAACGCATAGATTTCTTTTTTTATGAATATTCATATTTTCAAGTGAGTTTTGAACCGCAAGTTCAATTTCTTCAGGTTGGGTTTGCGTAGTCAATTCAACGACATAATTAGGAAATCCATAATTAGCAGATAGTATTCTCTCAGATATACTTTCAGATGAATGGAAATCACATCCACTTGCGAACATAACGTATGGAAATATATCTTCTGATTGAAATAACATTTCACATGCCCTGACATTTTTGGCAAATCTTTCAACAGCATTACCTAAAGCTTGTTTCTTATTGCCTTCTTTATATCTTATATCGTTGGTTCCTTGTTTTTTGTCTTCAATAACTAAGAGAGGATAATTTTTGTTTTTGTATTTTAAGAACCATATACCTCCATCTGGGCGAATAAACTTCTTTTTATAAGACTCTTGTGGTCCTGGAAAATCTGGAAATATATCTTTTTGTAGTTTCATAAGATCATATACAGACATCTTTTTTTCAATTATGATATCCGAATCTGTGCCAAAATACTCTTTAACATAGGGGATAAAGTATTCTTTTAGTTTATTAATAGAAAGGTTCAATATATTTTCTGAAATCTTGCTATCATCTGTGAAATGTTTTCCAGATTGGATCATTGTTTTTTGACGAACAGATAAGAGTTTTGATTGACTCATTTTCACTCTTTTAATTTATGCACCTTCATTTCAATCTTTTTCAAATTCAATTTAAAGATAAGAAGCTAATATATTAATTAACTAAACCATGTTATGGTTATATACAATAACACCAACTTTAGGATGTATTCGGAATTATGTTAAGTATAAAAGATTCAAACCCTTGTATTTCTTACGAACTCCACTTATTTATCTTATCTTACACAAGATGATCTTATTATATAGAGGGAAAATATTATTAATTCTTATATTAGAAAGATGGTTACTATTTATATTTAAAATATTTGTATCTATTTATCGTAACGATTATATACGGAATAAAGAAAAGTATATTCAAAAGTATAATTTAAAATACAAATAAATTTGAAAAACATATCTTTATAGTATATCACAACAAGATTCTTTGTAATTTAAAATGAAAGAAGATTTATGGTGGAGAAGTGGTATAGTTGTAACTATTGCGAAAAATAAACAGTTCGCTTATATAAAACCAGAAGACAAAGAGATGTGGATAGATAATATAAAGGTTACAAATAAAGTAACAGGTTTTGAGTTACTAAAGAAAAATACTAAAATAGATTACTTAATCGATACTGTATCAAATAGTATATTAGAGATATGTAATTGTTATATATCTGATGAATCATCTGATAGTGAGATTTACGAAGATATATCATTTAAAAGTGAATATCAGAAACAATTTAGTTTAGAAAACATTAGACATCTACAGGTTGAAAAAATAAAACAAACGCAAAAGAGTATCAAACATGCAAAACGACAAAAAGTCACAAAACGAATAAGAGAGTTACCCGAATCAATACAAACAAAAATATTAGTATATGCGATAAAGAATTATTACCGATACATATATAAACCATTTACAATGTTACCTCCTTCATGGATAGAATATTCAAATTACATAACAAAGGAAACCTCAAAAACCATATTCAATAATGTTCATTTCCTTCATTTAGAATTCAATACATTACCTGAAAATAAACAATGGATACCGGGATGTCAATGCGAATATTGTTTATCAGTAGATGATAAACATGAAGATACATATATGAAACTAATAACTGGAAAAATAGATCAAACAGATATAAGTTTCTCACTAGATGAAGGTAATTTCTGGAATCAAAATTACTTTAATATATCAGATACAACTATTAGAATATATGATCCCTTATACAATAAAAATGAACACCCACAATATAATCCCAATATTATAAGCGAACCATTAACTTTCAGTAATTTAGTTGTACATGGTGGTTATTAAGATCTTCTATGACCGCGATTACTACGTTGCTCTTTCAGTTGTTTCAAACGTTGATTTTGTTTATAATCTTCAACAGTAGTTATATCAGAACGATTACTACTACTATGAATTAACTCGCCGTGATCATAAAGTTCATAATAAACTCTACTTACAGATTTGGTTTCAGATACACCATGGATAAGACCATTCAAAAATCTACCTGAAATAGATTTATTACCAGAACCACAACTCATCACGAGACATGTTCCAAATATGTAATAAGTCCCTTGACCATGATAATATCCTTTATTAAACTCTCCTTCATAAACAATGCGACCAGTTGTATCACAATATTCAGTTCCTTTCCCATGTCTTTTTTTATCTACAATATCTCCTTTATATATGCAATTGCCATTGCTAGAGAACAGTTCTTTGCTAGAAGCCTGTGTATTGCTAGAAGCCTGTGTATTGCTAGAAGCCTGTGTATTGCTATAAGTAATCAATTGAGTAACTTTATCTCTGATTGCATTTATTTGATTTTGGCAAGAAACAACTAAATCATATGTGTATCCATTTTCAGATTGATTGATTGGAATATCAAGGGTATGGTCTACATTATTAAATACATCACCATATTTAATATTCAAACAGATACTCTTGTTCATAGAAACTATATGATAAGTGAAACGATGATCTTTCTTGACTAAACAATTATGGAATAATTTAAATGCATTTTTGAATAATCCATGGAACGACATCATATTTTCTCTGTACCAATCATCAGTAGATTTAATATACTTTTGATAAGTCAAACCAGTATCTTTTCCAACGATACGTATTAAGAACGTGAAATCATCTACAAACTCAACATAAAAATCATAAACGTTATCTTCAACAATAGTTTTTTCTTGGTTTTCATTATCATTAGTTAATGACACCGGTTCAGCGAGTAATATGTTCATACTTAATATAATTAATAGTTAACAATTACTTAAATTCAAATTTGAAACTTATGATTTGTTACTCTAACAATAAACTATAAACCGAAACACTCCAAAACAACACACATATACATACACAAATACCCTAACAACAACACTAAAAGATGCAGATTTTTGTAAAGACTCTTACGGGCAAGACAATCACTTTGGAAGTTGAAGGATCAGATACAATTGAAAATGTAAAGGCAAAGGTTCAAGATAAGGAAGGAATCCCGCCAGATCAGCAACGATTGATCTTTGCTGGAAAGCAACTTGAAGATGGACGAACTCTTTCAGACTATAATATTCAAAAAGAATCAACACTCCATTTGGTATTGCGTCTACGAGGGGGAGGATTCTCAGAAATTGTTGAGTTATCTGTATCTCCAGATAAAGTAAGTGCTTTCATTGGAAGGAAGGGACGAGGTATTAATTCAATTATTCGTAAGGCTTACCAAATGATAGAAAATACAGAAGAAGAGAATACAAATACAGAAGAGAATACTGTAGAAGAAAATGCAGAAGGGAATACATCTGAGAAAGCAACTAAATTGCATGTCCAGGTAGTTGTAGATGAAAAAACTGAGAAAGTTATGGCACATCTTTCTGGAGAAAATCTAAAGCAATGTAGTGCCTTGAAGGAAAGTATCCGAGAATATGAAGGAAAGTTCACAAGTTCACTAGACAATAAGTTAAATACTAAGTTTGTGTTTAAGGCAAATATGGTAAATAACTGTATCCCAGCTTTAATTGGACGAGGTGGTCAAGGAGTAAAGGCTTTGACACGTGAAGTAAAAGATTGTGTAGCTTATATTCTAAAGAAAGATCGTGTATACATTAAGATTGAACCTGATCGTCAAATACGTATGAGATATCTACGTTTCTGCGATCTTAAAAATGATGGTGAACTACCTGAAAATGTGCTTATCTCAGTTGAAATGGATACAAATGATAGGGATGAAGCATTCACAATTACAAAGGGTATCATTCTTCACAGGGTTAATCAAATTAATAATCGTAATTCATTCAAAGATACACAAGAAGAAGATAATGATGAAGGATATTCTCCAGATTCACCAAGGTCAATTACTAATGACGAGTTTATGGAAGATCCAACAAAGTAAAGATTAAAAGATATTACTTAGCATATTACCAAATGTAGAGTCGGCGCGATAGACATTTTTTTTATTTTGTTTGGGTTCCTCACAATGTATGTCTCCGCCAGCACCATAACCTTTGAACACTAAATCACCGCTACATATTTTATATGGCTTTTGATGTGGAGCGGAACCCCTTACTTCAAGATGATTCCAATCACTGTTTCTGAATAACCGATGATATTTGTTATCAGAATGTAACGGATAAGAAGGTTTAGATAAACGATTGGAAACCCCACCCGAAGAACTAATATCACTAGTAAATCCTTCTTTTAGTACAGGGGTTATCCGAGTATCGATAAATTGCGTTCTATTTTCAACAATAGGTTCAGATGAAACACTATTGCTACTTTCTGGTAAAGATTCATGAATACATGGTGATAACATTTCATATGCAGACTGCTTAGAAAAGTTTAAGTAATTGCAACGTTCATCTTTCAAAATGTGTTTAGTATAGCTCATTATACTATATGATAGATAAAATTTGAAAAGACATACATTGAAACAATTAAAAATGGAAACTATCAAACTTTCAAAGAAACAAGCGGTGACATTATCTTTAACATATGAAGAAGATAAAAAAAGACTTATTCATTATATTGAGAAGAAAATATCGGATAAATATAATATAAAGGTAAATATAAAGTAATAAACATAATGGAAGAAGGTGTTGAAGAACAACCCGACCAACCGATCAATAATATATTACAAGAAATACTAAGGGAAGTTAGATTACCCTATGTTAACAATACAGAAGACGATCTTCCAGAAGTTCAAGTAAATAATACCATACCCCTTGAGTTTTTTGAATATTTTACTGTAATAAATAATCCAGGGGATATAATAAATAATCCAGGGGATATAATAAATAATCCAGGGGATATAATAAATAATCCTGGGGATATAATAGATGAAGAAGGTTTGGGAAACATAACAGAAATGGATGTTGATGATGAAATAGATGAAAATACTAACTCTGAAACAATATTACAATTACCTCCTTACAATATAATAATGGGTATAGATAGTTTCTTATCAAATGATCGTTTGCCTTTAGTATTTAGTGGACACACTACTGAAGAAGAAATAATGGAACGTTCGTTTCAAGAACAAATTATTCCTAAAAAAAAAGTCTGTCCGCAATTTCTAGAGAATCTATCCTGTGAAGTATACGAAAGCAATACTGGTGAATCGTGTGCTATATGTCAAGAGCAATTTGTAAAAGGTGATTCTGTAATTAAATTACCTTGTGAAAATGGAATACATATGTTCCACAAAGGAGATGATCCAGAAAAATGCATGGGTATACTCCCATGGTTCAAAGAGAATAATAATTGCCCAATATGTAGAACAGAGTTTCCAGAAGATAAAATGGAACCTGATGAGGATAGTAATGGTGATAATGAACCTGATGAGAATGATGAGCCTGATGAACCTGATGATGAGAATCAGATATTAGATGGTCCGCCATTTACAATTTCATCACCAAATAATATAAACATATTCAATAGTATAATACGGAATGTCCACGAGATAATGTATGACGAAGAAGTTCAGCAAGCTATTATAAACTCACTGGACTAACTTTATTCTTTTTCATACTGATAATTTTAGAAATTAATACAGGAACACTACCGATTACAAATGATAAAATATAAAATGTAGGGTCAGTGTGTTTTTTTATCCAGTCTTGTTTATATGTCTCCATCTCATCACGATGTCCATAAATCAAGAAGATGTTTGTAATTATCAAACCATATGTGAGTATTCCAAATATGTATATAAAAGAAGTGAATATTTGAAATAAAAGATTACTCTTGTCCATTTATTATTTTATTAACAACTATCAAATATTATTCAAATTCAAATATTACTTATAATAAATGAACAAATTATTACTTGAACTAGTTGCTATAGGATTATTAACAATGGTTATTGGAGTAATTATTGCATATGGAACGGGAATGTTTGGTAGTCAATTTTCACGTGTTTGTAGAGAGTTGAGGTTTTCAGGCTTGGCTTCCTTATTGTTTTTAACCGGGGTTTCTATTCATTTATTCTGTGAAGTATCAGGTGTTAACAAATGGTATTGTAAAAATGGCAATGCGTGTCAATAAGTTTATTTTTATAAATATGGTTATAAATGACAGATATAATACAAACAAGATCAGCTCCATCATACATTGAATCATTTATTCAAGAAAATAAAGAACAATTGTTTGAGATATATGAAGGAGGATTGAAAGCATATGGTGTCGGATGCGTCGGAATGAATTGCAGTGAAAGTGATAATAAAATGGATGTATTCTTTATGAATAAAGAGATAATGAACAATATGATGGATTCCGAATCATCTGATAAATTACTATCATCAATTAACAATCGGAGATTATTTTTTGTCAAAGATATAGATCTCAACAGTGTTTTCTTAATCTACTTATAAAAATATATACACAAAAAATATACACACAAAAAATATATACTTAGAATATATAATGAATATTGATGAAGTAATGAGAAGTATATTTATTTCATTTGTAATGTTGTCACTAAGTATGCTTTTTTTAAAAAGTAGGTGTGATCAAAGAAAACAAAGTCTTAAAATAACTGAGTTGATTAATTCAAAAGAGTTCCCCACACCTATTTCTTTAGAGCGCCAACAAGAAGATATAGATAATTGGACAAAAAGAGAAACTCCTGAATCACAAGTAATGTTAGAAATGATTGAAAAGACTCATAAAAGATGTCCAGTTATGAACTCACCGACAAATATATCTGTTTGTATACAATATCCTCCACTCAACAAAGGATTTATCGTATCTCTATGTTGCAAAAGATGTGTTAAACTGATACAAGAATCTTTCAAAAAAGGTGATGGCAAATACAGTATAAAGAAGCAGAATAATATGGATGTTTTATTTGTGAATGATAAGCCAACACAGGTTCTTTCATCTTGTAATGTTGAAAATATGCAAAAGATAATAGATTTAATAGGGACAAAAACATTAGATTAACTATTATTCTTGTATTTCTTTCAATACTTTTTGTAGTAGTTCTTTTGTAATTTTGGTTTGTTCATTTATTTCATAAGTAGAAAAAACAGATTGAATAGTTTCATCTTCTGTATCTGGGTGATATTTTAGTAATAGCTTTTTCAGTCTTTCATTATGATATTCCGGATTGATTATTAGATTTTGCTTACGAATAATTTCTTTTAAGGTTTGAATAGTTATTTGAAACTGATGACAATCTTCTTTTAGTTTTTTATTTTCAATCTTAAGTCCTTCAAGTTTATTATTTTCAGAATACTGTTCATTTAATTTTTCTTGTAGTATTTTTATTTCCATCTCTTCAGATTCACGGTTACTTTTATCTTCTTTAAATAAAGCTAATTCGCTTTCTAATATCTCTATATCATTTTTATATGATTGTATTTGTTTATCTTTCTCAATAATTTCTGTAGACATTGATGAAATCTTATGTTTATCATTAGCTAAAGCATTTATATCATTACTACTAGATACATGCTTCAGACGATCAACTTTTTGAGAATTAAGAAGCCAATCACTTGAGAAATCTTTTGGTTTTTGGTAATTCTTATTTGTGGATTGAATAAATTGAGACTCTTGCTGTGATTTTGGAGCTTCTTTTTGAGTGTTTTGAGGTATTAATTTATTAAACATATCCATATTAATATCTTTATCTTGTTGTGTATCATTTATTTTAAATGTATCTCTCAAGTTAACATTATTATCAAAAGATGTATTATTATCAAAAGATGTATTATTATCAAACGATGTATTATATTGAGCCCTTGTTATATCATTCGCAATCATGAAATCATTGAATTGTTGTTGCATAGATATAATTATGTATAAAAAATATGATAGAAAAAAACTTACTTCTTATTAGATTTATCTTACTTCTTATTAGATTTATCTTTCTTCTTATTAGATTTATCTTTCTTCTTTTTAGATTTATCTTTCTTCTTTTTAGGCGCTTCTTTTTTCTTTTTAGATTTATCTTTCTTCTTTTTAGGGAATACTTTCTTCTTTTTAGGCTTGTAATTTATTCTTCTCTTGGCTGTTTCTTGTTTATTTGAATCAAGTAATTCAATCAGATATTGAATATTTTCGTGTGCTTCATCTAACTCTTTTTGTGCTTCTTCTCTTTGAAGTTCAAACATCTGACGATATAATTCAGCATCAGGCAACCCTTCATTCATTCGTTTTTCATTTCTTTTTTCAATAATATATTGCTGTATTTCATCATATTGAACCGTAGTAATTGAATCATCATCAATTGAATCATCTGAAAACATATCAGATGAAAATGAATCATCATCAGATAAAGAATCATCCGATAAAGAATCATCCGATAAAGAATCATCCGATAAAGAATCATCCGATAAAGAATCAGGGCTACTTCTTTGATCGATAAAAGATTGTAAAGATTCTTTG
>Ga0181380_1001395_pt1 | contig 10632 bp, 5 predicted proteins | sample 3SPOviralmetaG_FD_130116 | JGI IMG/M metagenome (GOLD analysis project Ga0181380, IMG submission 130116) | Marine viral communities from the oligotrophic San Pedro Time Series (SPOT) site, San Pedro Channel, CA, USA - 3 SPOT_SRF_2009-08-19 | ecosystem: Environmental > Aquatic > Marine > Strait... | reverse complement strand
TTACCATTCTCTAGAACAATCGTAACAAATAATGCATTTAAATATGTCAAAACAAAAGTTATTGTAATTAATGACGCCGACTGTTTCGTATCACCTGATTCTTATATTCAAGCTCAGAAAATGGTCCTCGAAGACGGATTCAAAATTTTACATCCATTTTCCTCCCCCCCAGGATGCTTTAATCTACTACCTACAACAGTTAATGAATTCAAGAGTAATGGTTACGATATTACTAGAGTCAATCTAAAAAAGGCAAAACATAACCCTATAGCTGGTGTCGGAGGAATCCTTTTCATTGACTTCGAAACATATAAATTCCTTGGCTTCGAAAACAAATACTTCATATCATACTCTCCAGAAGACATGGAAAGAATAAAACGTTTCAGAAGATTCAAACTAAAATCCACAGACCCCATTAGTGAAGTATATCACAATTCTAATAATAATCACTTTCAAACACCTCTATTTCATATGGAACACCCTAGAACTCCTGAAAGTACTATTATGCACAAATACTTCAAAAGCAACGAATTACTCATGCATTGTATAGATACTATGACTGACAAAGAATTCTCAGAATATTTATATAGACACTCGGGTTCTACATTAACTGAATCAGAATACAAAAAACGCCTTTGTTTACCTTATCTTTACCAAGACTCATAATTAATTCATATTTTACTTATTTAATTAAAATATTAATTCACTTATCACTCGCTTATACCTATCCATTCTGGTCTAAACATATCCTGTATCTTTTTATCCTCATTCTTCGGTCCAAACCATCTATTCGGATACAGAACATTCCCTCTCTTCTCTACCTTTAAATGTGCAGCTATTGCACTAAAACTACTGTTAGCTATTATATTGTTCTTACAAATACTCATAATAAGCATCTGCTCCCAATCTGGTATCTTATAGTCTATTAATTCAAACTTTATTTGCGGAAACTCATCCCATAATTCGTATAAATTTAATTGTAGTTGATTTTTATCGTTCTCTTCTCCAAATATTAATATTTTCTCTACATTATCATCTAACTTTACAAGCTTATTTATTGCCGCCTTATAATATGATATATTTAATACATTGTGATATTCTTGAAGGTTCTTGTAATCACCCAATCTAAAATGTAAACATGTTGTTTCTTCATAATTATTATACTTTGCTCTTATTTCGTTTCTCTGTACATCTAGTCTTGTTAACTTCATTACCTTATCTAAATGATGTTCAAAATACTTGTAAGATTGAAAGTACCCCCAACATCGAAAATCATTTTCTATTCTCGGTATTAATTTATATTCAAGATCTTCATTATCCTTATACACTGGATACCTAGCCAACAACATTTTATCTCGATCATTTACTATAAATACTGATATTGATTTTAATAATTTATCGAAATAAAATGGTCGCCGTGTACCTGCTATTATTGGTACCAATTTAAACGGAATACGCTCTCTCAAACTATACGATATTCCTGCTAATATCTGAAACAATTGGTTCCCCATACCACCAAATACCATTATATAAACCGTCATACTTTATATGTTAAACACTATTTAAGTTTTTTCTGTCTCTATTTTACTTATCAATACCTCATTATTCTTCTTCAGACAATGCGCCTTGTGTCTTTTTAAACTCTTCATGTTTAATGCCTTGAATATATTACAAATATCACACGTCAATATATTACTATCTGCATGAGCAAAACGCTCTGTTAAAAACTTATCTATTCCTGGCATTTCTAGCTCCTTTATTATCTCTTGAAGACTATTGTAATTATCCTTCAACTTAGATACTAATGTATCTCTTTTCACAATAAATCGTTTATATTCATCATTAAATTTCTCGAGAACCTTCTTCTGTACAATCTCTGTCTCACCAGATAGATTTAACTTTGACATTGATTTAACAAAATTATCTACTATCGAAACACCCGTCTTTATTACATCTAAATCGTAATTCACACTTGATATATAAAGCAACACCCTATCACCATCTATATCCACTTGAAAATTCTCTTTATTAGCTATAGGCGAATATTGAGATATAAATATACCATGTTTATTCTTATTCTCAGTATCAGATATAAATTTCTTAACCTCTGGTGACGGTATCTTCGTCTTGTAATCCTTATTCTCTACCAGTATATCCGCTAATCCTTCGCGCTTAATTATTATATCGCATGTATGAGCTTCGCCACTTATCTTCTCTATCTCCGCTGTTGGAAATATATCATCTAACACTGCTTTTAATTCATTCTCACTCTGTCTACCTTTCTCATTTGAATTCTCACGTCTAGATACATACTCTTCGAACTTCTTTTGTAACATGTCTTGCTTCACATCCATTGTGTTTATCTTATTTGTCAACTCACCACCTATACTACTATCATTTAGAACATTCTTCATTTGTGAATGAAGCTTACTATCTATTTGACTTATAAAACTATCAGAAACAATTTCACCTTTTATCATACCTTTTATATCTGTCTTATTATCACTCAGAGCATCGTTCATACGACTTAACGTTTCTAACTTATTATTCTTTATATCCAATTTTAATCCATCAAATTTGTTTAAAAGCTCCTTTGCCAAATCCACACCACTTTTATCATTTACTATTTGTTCAAACATATCTATTAACATTACATTCATTGTATTTATATCTATGTCTGGGTGTTTCTCGTAGAATTCTACTACTCTCTTATTTGTTATTAATATACTCATATATTCATTTTTGATATATTTTTAAATAATATTTTAATATATGATTGAAATGCAAGAAAATAACCCTATACAAGTTAGACGTTCACCTCCAAATAGTCCTACACAAAGTACTAGTGAAATGGAATATCAATTTACTCCTCAAGTTGTACAGGAACACCCCAGAAAATACATTGACAACAAGTGGGTAAAATACATCATGTCTACACTCTTGCATATCACTATTCAAATCTCTTATTTCTCTCTTTTTGAACCTGTTTTATATTTTAACTATATATCTATTGTTGAAAAAAATGCATTCTTTCATGAAATTAATACCATAACAAAATACGATGATATATATGTTGATTCAAATCTTATACGCCAACAGCAATTTTATTCCATGTTTATTCAATTCTTAGACTATGAAAATATTTACATTAATGAAATGTATAACCATCTACAACATGACGCTTACCATGCTGCAGAACACAGATTAATCGTAAAAGATGACCTACAAACAACAGCTTACACGTTCACTGTTATTTCTTGGACTATTACTATACTATATACCATATTATTTAAACTACTGTATAGAAAAAAATCAATTATCAAATATTACACTGACCATATGATATATATCGTATTTATTGGAGTGTATGAGATATGGTTATTTAGAAACGTAATATTAAAATATCTACCCTGGACAAAAGAAGAATTAGAGTTTTATCTATTTAAGTGTTTTTGGAACAAAACTCTTCAGTTTTATCCTGAACTTCAATGCATGCAAAATAACATAACTATTACTTGTAGTACATTTTAATTTTAGTTATATAATATATCTTTTAATATTATTATAATATATTATGTCTGACCCTCCAGATTCAGAACTAAAGGATAAAATAAATTCTTTTATAGAGAAGGAGAATATTGATGTTCCTGACGAAGCAAAGGCAGAAACAGATGATGAAACTGAAGAGAAATATGCAGTAACAGAAGGTGCAGTAACAGAAGATGCAGTAACAGAAGATGCAGTAACAGAAGATGCACTTGTAGGTACTGAAACTGTAGTTGCAGATACTACAACTGAAGATGAAATAAAGGAAGGAGATCTAGTTGCAGATACTAAAACTGAAGATGAAATAAAAGAAGGAGATGTAGTTGCAGATACTAAAACTGCTGAAGCTACCACTACAGATAAAATATTAATTGGTCCTTCCGCACCCACTAATTCTAACATTAAAGTAAAAGATAAAGATGCAACATTATTTCATCCAAAGAACACTCATGAAGTTATTGATGTTTTCACTGGAAGATTCAAATTGAAACAATTACCAGGAAAACGTCCAGGTGGTCGTGACCACTGGAAAAGTCGAACGGATAAAAATCCTAGTCTAGGATGGTTTTTTAGTTACAGTCGTTCTACTACAGAAGATAAAGTATTAGAAAACGAACGTGAAGATTTAGTTATCTCAAAACTGAAAGAAGAGCTAATAAAGAAGATCCCAAACCACGAACAAATTGAAAAAGAATTAAAAGAACAATTCGACGATATAGGTCTAGGAAACGATTCAGCCTTATTCATTGATAATGACTTATTTAATAACAATTTATATTATAGTTCTACTCATTTTAACGACACAACATACGATATTAAAGACCCTGTTGACGACGACGATATGTCAGATACTAGTAGTACCTCTGGAGAAGGTGCTACTACCATGGAAACAAAAAGTATTCCAAAACAAGGAGAACCTACAACAAAGATGCATGACATAATACATAGCTATTTAAATTTCACTAATGTTCCTCTTGGAGGTGACAGCCTAAAAAATGAATTCTCTAAGTATTTGAATGAAACTAAAAAATACTGCGAAACTACTGGTTCAGGAGATTCTGATGCGCTCCGTCTTCTAAATGCGTTATCAACCATTGATGACATTAAAGGCAATGACTATACCAATCTTTTAAATGAATTGTTTAATTTCGGAAACAATACTTCTGCACCAAATTTCAAAGAACCTGTGCCTACAGAGGATACTAATACATCTTCTCCTTCAGAAATGCAAAAAGAAAAGGCTGTCGAATTTATTATGGACTTGTTTATATTTGCATTTAAGAAAGCTAAAATCATAGAACAACAATGGGTCGTTTCTGCTAGAAAGCTATCTCAAGGAATAAACACAAAAGGTCAGAACCTAGATAAGCCCATTGAAACACAAACTGGAGGTATGCCTAGACGCAAACAAGGTGAAATGGTTCGTGGAGTAGATTATCAGTTCACAGAACAAGAACGAGAAGAATTAGATGGCGACGAAAACGAACTAGCAGTAGAAGTCGCAGGAATACCTGCACGCCCAAACCTTATTGTTACTATTGTTGGTATTATGATTACTGTTATGGGTTTCCTAGCTCTTATTGAACAATTCAGTTTGCTTAGACAAGCATTCATATCGTTTAACGACCGTGTCACAGAATTTCGTGACGCTAACGGAGAAACTGGATACGGCATGTTTACTGGTACGGAAGGAGAAGATGGAGAGAATAATGACACATGTACTTCACACTTCAGTTGGGTTGTCTTATATGAATTTTTAAGAAACTATTTCTATGATGGCTTTCAACACAGTCTTAATGAACTACAAGGACTAGCACAAACTAGGATCGCGAGATCTGCTAGTGTTATAGCTAATGCAGCGAGTAACACTGCAGCTCAAACATGGGCTACAGGAAGTATGACATTCTTAATAAATACCGTAACAGGAACTATTGGGCAAGCTGGAATAGCAGCAGCTAGAACTCAACTAAACGGAGAAGCTCAAATCTTCTTTGCTGAACAGATGCTTAATTTTAATACATGGATGGATAACTTTAACCTTCTTATTCGCTCTTCAGCCAATGCATTAGTTATTGGATATTCGGGTGTACAATTTGGAACGATGCTTATTCTAAATCAAGTAAGTCCATACACCGTAAATAGATATAGTGTCATGGCAAGTGGTACTGCATTTACTACCTCTATTGGATCAGGCGGTTCAGTTTTCGGAGCTACAACAGTTATAGGCCAAACATACGGAACTGTTAGAGGTATCTACAATACTATTATGAGAAATAGAGATGAATTTATAAATGTCGAATCAGTCAATTCACCACCACCACCACCACCATCTGAAGGAACATCATCGAGTGCTGAGCAATCATCATCGAATACTTCATCATTAACTAACTTTTTTGGTTACAGTGAAACATCCGGTAGTCAACCTCTTCAACACCAGTATAGAGCCATAAGACAAGGACCGTCTATATATGATACAAACCTTGTTGAAGACGAACAAGGCAATACTGATACAGGTGGTGAAAAGGAAAACTAATTTTTATTTTTTATATTAAATATTTTAATATAAAAAACTATTCATTTATTTTGTCAATACTTGTTGCACTAGCTATTCGCTTCTTAACTTTCTTAATTTGTTTATCTTTATCGTCTCCTGGATTTAGACTAGAAACTATCTTATGAAACTTATCTGCAGACTGTGTCCCGCCAGCAGGAGGGTTTTCTTTACTCCATTCACCCAGCGTTTTATATTGTTCCTTATTGATTTTATCAATAGCTTCGGTAATAAAATTAGTAGATTCATCCTTGACCCAATCGCCTTCTTTGACATATGTGACGTTTCTTCTTACATCTGATGTCTGGATTGGTCTCTTATCGGCTTCCATTTCATCTAATCGTTGTATAATAATCTGAGCCATACCTTCTGCCCACCCATGAGTACTCATAAGAGATAGGTCGTCCAAAGACATTTCTATCTTTTGTGTAAAATCACTGAGATTTACAGCATCTTTGCATGTATCATTTAAATACAACTGAAGGTTAAAGTGATTATTGACCTGTACATTAGTGTTGTTGTTATTAGTAGTAGTACTGTTATCAATATTATTTATAATATGTTCGACTGGTACAGCTTGAGTGGTTGAATTAGATCTTCCTTGATTACTCTGGATTGGTACATTACAGGTTCTTCTTCTATGTCTATATAAAGCCTCTTTAGATGAGAATTCCCTATCACATACACAAATAAAAGTAGTAGTAGCCATGACATACTTTTCTACTTTTTTTGCATGTTTTTTTGTACTTAGATGCTTTTTCATATGATGTTTTAGACTACAGAAATATTCACAACATGAACAATAATACTTATTGTCCTTCATTTCATATTCTTCCTGAACAACCCCACACTGTATGACTTCATTCATATATACTCAATATATTCTTTCTTTCTAAATACTTTACACTTTTGTTGTTCTTGGTCACTTTTTGAACGCATAAAGTGTGTCTAGATAGTTTCATAATATTATTGTACAAATGAAATAATTGTTACCATCACCAATAACACACTTTTACACAAAAAGTGTGTAAAGTGTACATCAAAAAAAATAATGTCAATTTTTGATGCCTCTTTTTTCAAAAATGATCATTTTTGGGGAAAAGCCAAAAGTGTAAGGTGATCAAAAAATGACCCTTTTTTTCAAAAATGATCATTTTTGAAAAGGCCAAAAGTGTAAGCGTTTTGCTAGATAACCCCATTTTTACTAGCAGATTTGAAAAACAGAATATTATCGTTTTTAAACCATAATGGTAAGAAGTTATTTGTCGTTGATTATCTTTTAGTTTTGCGAAAAAGTGTAAAAAATGATCACTTTTTTTTTCAAAAACCCTTTTTTTTCAAAAATGATCATTTTTGGAAAGCCAAAAGTGTAAGTGGCCCAAAACACGTTTTTCCTAGAGAATGCTCTCATTTTCAGAAAAAACACTAAAAAAGCTGAGACTGGCCAGTCACAGCAAAAATGTGCATAAATACACAAGATTTTGAAAAATGATCATTTTTTTTCAGAGAAAAATGTGCAAAATGAAAAAGTTGAGATACTTTTTCACCAAAAAACGGTTGGTAACAACATTTTAACAACTTCATACAAAAATTCTCTAGATGTATCTAGACAAAAACCCATTTTTGAAAAATCCCAAAACTCACATTTTTTTTTGCACATTTTTAAAAATGATCATTTTTATTTACACTTTTTACACTTTTTGGTGTGACTGAGTTGGTAAGACGACTTTGCACTTTTGAAAATATCTCTTATTTAAAATGGTTTGTTACACTTTTTTTGGACATGAATGGACATTGACGGACAAAGAGTGTACATTTGAAAAATGTGCAAAACTGAAAAATGTGTATTCTCAAAATGAACATTTTTTTTTCAAAAAAACATTTCTAAAATTATACAAAATTCTTACCATATATGGTGTCAAACATAATATTTACTGAAAATGTTAAAAAAAGTATATTCGAAAATGTGTGATTTTCGAGAATGATCATTTTGAAAATGTGTATTTCTGAAAAATGATCATTTTTGAAAAGTGTATTTCTGAAAAATGATCAATTTTGAAAAAGTGTATTTTTGAAAAATGATCAATTTTGAAAAAGTGTAATTTCTTAACTTTAATAATATATCAAATATATATATATGGCTGATATATTATCTCATGAACCTTCAGATGATGATAAGAACAAAGTAAAGGATTTAGTTACTACTATGCAAAAAACATTAGAAAAAGCTGAGAGTCTTGATGTGCGCACTGAAGCTAGGATGAATATGATCAGAGCTATTAGTGATTATAAATATTTTGTTTATAATAACCCTCATAACGATTACCTCATTATACTTAAAACAGAACTATTTGATGTATTAAGTGAAAAGATTAATAATATATCATGGGATGATATAGTACGAAGATCACAGAGGACAGGAGAAGGTGAAGAAGGTGTAATAACGGATGATGATAATAATAGTAAATTGTATCTACGTAAGGTACAAACATGTTTGAATTTTTTTCATGACATGATTCGTATGTCCGACGGTATGGATTACCTGCAACATCTTACCGAATTTAACGACTTGAAAACTACATACATAACATTAGTAAATCTAGTGGATGATCTCACACATAAAATGGATAATACAGTGGGTGGGCAGCGTGGAGGAGCTCCTCCTCTGAGTCTTGAAGAACAATTAAAAAGTGATAAAACAATTTTAGACCAAATAGAATCTCAGGCACAGCGGTCATTATCACTTTTAAGAAATCAAATAGTTCATCGTTCAATAGGATTAACTAATATTCCTCAAATTACGGATATAACAATATCACAACATGTGAGGGATATACAGGAAAAACATGTGATTATTGAAGGAATGGTCGAACAAGAACCAATAGATGAGGGAAATATACCCGCTTTTAGTATTAAATCATTAAGGATATATCCAGAAAGTCGAACATTCTTAAGGGATTATGTTAGAAGAGAGAATGCTATGATACACATAATGGTTTTAATACAAGAACTACAGAATAGTTTAAATACACAGGTTGAATTATTAACTGGAATATTGCCTACATTTGAAACAATATCACATGAAGAACCTTTGAGAACTAGAATACAGCGTTTTAGAATTATACAGGATATTTACCATGATATGTATGTATTCGTTTTAAATTGTTTAGTATGGTATAATAACTCGTTAGTTCCAAGATTATCTAGAGAAACAGATACACTTTTATTTGATACATCATTATCTCCTGAAGAGCGTTTAGAGTTAGAAGAAAGAGTTAGAAGTTTAAATTCTATTGCATATTTCTTTGCGGGAATAAGAACTATCGAGAGGGATACTGGAAATAATAGTTCTATTCAATTAGTATTAGAAGATCTAGTGAAAGAAATTTATGATAATGAATCAGGTAATGGATTGTGGAATATTTTAAATAGAAATTCTAGTGTAGACTATCCAATACGAATACATAATATAGAGTCAGGGCGTTTAACAGATGCTGAGACAAGCGACTACATGGTAACTGATGATGAAGAAGCTGTTCAACATGGCGGTAGACCTTTAAATGATTCAAGAGTACCATCACCTTTCCCACTTTTGCATGAAGAAGAAGTAAATGAAAGTTCCATTTTTGGTAATCTTCCAGAAGACGAAGGACCACTGAATGATTCACTTTTTAGTAATTTAAGCGAAATAGCTCCAGAGCAAGGGTCAGTAAATGATTCACTTAATATAAGCGCAATAACTCCAATCCATGAAGAACCTCAAAACATGGCTGGAACAGCGCTGTTTGCGCCTGTTATAAATGAACAACAAAATCTGACAGCAGAAGAGATAGATGAAAGACTAGCTAGAGTAGGAAAACAGCTAACAGCACTAGAAGAATTTTTAAAGGATGGTAAAAATTTAAATGGTTTGGATGAAAACGAAACTATAGTTGCTATAGTAGGGGTAATAATGGAAGAATGGGATTTTTTTTCATATTGTAAAGCAAATGAAATAGTTTGGCCTTATCACACAGAGACGGGGCGTATTCCCGCGAACATTTTAGAAGATTTGAGAGGAAATCTAATAAACAAAATATATTCAGAAGATTCAATATTTAACTTACAAGAAGATAACTTTTTACGAGAAGATGGAGTTTCTCCTAATGTAATATATCCACTAAGATCAAGGTACATTGAAGGAGTAAATGATGATGATTATAAAAAAATATTAAGGACCTACAAGTTGATAGACCATATGTTAAATGAAATAGATTGGAATTTAGAATTTGAAGAACTTTTAGTAAACGAAGATATAGATCGTATAGTAAGACCGTTTATTGGAGACCACATGTGGGTATGGCCGTGGAATAACGAAACAGTAACATTTAGATTCTTACTAGCGGAGTCAAATAAAGTGTTGGACGCATTAATAGAAAGTGAAGGTAATCTTTTGAACAGAACAAGAAGTGAACGAGACTTTGAAGAAGACGAAATACATACTATAAATGAGTTTAGACGGTATAATGCTGTTGGTGGTGCAAGGCCCAATAATG
>Ga0181380_1001392_pt1 | contig 10647 bp, 6 predicted proteins | sample 3SPOviralmetaG_FD_130116 | JGI IMG/M metagenome (GOLD analysis project Ga0181380, IMG submission 130116) | Marine viral communities from the oligotrophic San Pedro Time Series (SPOT) site, San Pedro Channel, CA, USA - 3 SPOT_SRF_2009-08-19 | ecosystem: Environmental > Aquatic > Marine > Strait... | reverse complement strand
GCTCCAGTTACAGCTAAATTAAAATGTAAGGAACCCGATCCTACTATATCTCCGTATGCTACAGAGAATTGAACTGCTGCAGTAGTATCATCAGAAGCTGTCTGATAAATATTATTATAGTATGCTCCTGATGCTCCAGCTACTTGTGCTGATGAGGTAAAAAAAGTACTTAGTTCTATTACTGAGTTACTCCATACCGGTGCGGTAACGGCTTCAGCACTAATTACTATATCTTGAGGGTCAAATCTTTTAAACGACATCTTTTATAAATTAATTAGTTTTAGTAATAGTAACAGGTAATGTAAGACGTGCACCAGAGTCTCTACCTATTACTGTTATAGTTGTTTGCAATTGTGTTCTAGTACCGAATAAAGTATTGATAGCAGTTGCTGTTAAATTAATAGAAGTACCAATTACAGTTTTTGATACATTTGTACCTACTGTAGTAGTACTATTTAACCTTTCTGCTTCTTCTGTGCTTATTCCTACCCCGGTAAGCGAACTTAGTACTCTAGTATCAGCAATTGTTGCTGTATATCCATTTGCTTCAAAGCTTGTTGTTGCTCCTAAATAGTTTAGCGTTTGAGGGGTAATAGCTAAAGATGCTCCTTGTTTAAGAGTAATAGAGGCGAATCCGAGATCTAGTACTGGAAGTTTAGAAGTACCTCTTGGTAGAGTAGTTAGTTTGTACTTCATTATTTGATTTTCATCTGGAAAGGCTTCTAATAGCGGCATGTTTTCGATTGCTTCTCCATAAAAAGCAGAACCTGAGGGATGGCTCGGATTGTAGAGTGTGTAGTCGATCTCGTCATCTGCTAATGCAAATTGAGTGATCTTAAAAGAACCGTCCCCTCGTGCTAGTAATTCTCTACCTTTTTTAGTGAGAATTGCATCTACGGTTACTACAGAGTTATTTAAATATCCCATTTCTTTATGTGTGTTTGTTATAAATATCTATAATAATTAAAATAAATTTGTTTCATGTTATGATGATGGTGATGTACTTGGTGTTACTGTAATACTGGGTGTTACAGATGGTGTAACCGAGATCGTTGGTGTAATACTAGGTGTAACCGAAATAGTCGGTGTAACGCTAGGTGTAACCGTAATCGATGGTGTAATACTAGGTGTAGCTGATGGTGTTAAGGATGTTGATATAGTTGGACTAGGAGTTGGACTAGGATCAATAACTAAGTTAGCTGATCTTGCAATAACTAATCCTGCGTTATCAGTAGTTATTACTGCTCCTGATTCAAGGTTAAAGATTTTACTATTTACTAATCTACTATACCTGTTTATATTGTTATCATAGTTATACAGGTAGTGACCTTCCTGGGGTATACTTGAAAATGATGATTCACTAGCAGATGAACTTATAATTTTAGTATTGTCAAAATTAAAATAAATTTGCTCTATAACCCTTTCTTGAGGGCTAATAGCAACAATAGTAGCATTATCAGCATCGTCATTGTGAATTGAACCACCAAATCTTAAGAAAGACATACCAGGATCGTCTCCTACAACGCTACCGCTAGTTAACTTTGTACCATCATACCTAGCATTTATTATACCAGAATCTGTGTAATTAGAATCTTGAAGGTTCGCTTTTGCTGCTGACCTACTAACAATGGCTTGGTAGTTTTTAGGATTAACTTGACCTTCGTTTCTATCTACTAAAAATTGAAACGTATTAGGTTCTAAGGTAGTAGCGTTACTTATTAAAGGTTCAAAATCAGAGTTGGTAAATGACCCCACAATAAATGGATCTACTAATACTGCTTCATTCAAAGAGGCTTCTGGTATGCTACCGTATGAGCCATTTTGGTTTGAGGTAAATGACCCAGAAGCTCCGGTACTAGAGGTAACGAAACTTTCACTCACAAAGGTATTATTATCCCCTACTACGAATGTTTCATTATTTATATAGCTAGACTGATTAAATTGTACAAAATAATATCCACTTTTTCTAGTTTTTTCAGATACATCAAATACTACCTTATCTATAGTTTCTGCTGCATCTTTTTTATTTACAGTAAATTCTGTAAGTTGCTGTAGGGAGTTTTCTATATCGATACCGTTAGCACTTTCGAAAGGAATTGTTGCTCCTATAATAGTAAAATTTCCACTATCTTCTATTGATTGAGAATAGAGAAAATTTATAGTACCGTTTTGAGGCTTTGTATTCGAAAATTGAAAAATACTTATTGGCATACCCTTTACCTATCGTTATGAGTTAATATTCCGTTTGCATAATACATATCGTCTGTCTCTACATTTAGACTATATACTTTTACTGCTCTATCTTCTATTTCTACAGAAGTTATTTGTATTTCATCTCCGTTAATATCTTCAAAAATATCTCCAGGCGTTACTTCGAATGAGTATAATATTTTCCATAAACCATCTCTTTTGACCATATGCATATGTTTACGAGTGGTTAATAAAACACCGTTATTAAAGTTGTATATTCCGGTAGTATCAATTGAAGCGTTAGTTACAACAAGTGCAGTACTGTGATTACCATCTATATTATCAGCACTCCAAGATTTAATCGCTTCTCGACCATCACCAGAATCCGGTAAACCAGTTACATGTTTAGATAGTACTTCGTCTCCTATTTCTAAATCTTCTACAGCTATTGATGAACTTGTAGAAGTAGCGATCATAGTTCCTTCTATTACACTGTATTCATCGCACTCATTTAGTTCATAAACTGCAGCGGAATTATAATAACACCAACCTTCGTATTCAAAATATCCACTAGTTGCTAGTCCGTATCCTGTTGCACTACTATATAATATTGTACCTCCAGAGAGGAAATTATCAGTATAATATACTCTTGTTGAAGTTCCAGATGAACAAGCTGCTGAGCAACTAGTAGATCCGGCTCCGTAAATATAATCACTGTTCCTGTTTAGGGGAGAGTTTGGAGGTGTTGTACTTGGAGTTCTTGTAGGTGATGGTACTGGTGGTGTATTTGATGGTGTTACGGATGCTGGTGGAGTATTGCTGGGAGTCCTTGTAGGCGATGGTGCTGAAGGAACTGTTACATATGTGTACTCAATATCTTGTTGATCTGAGTTTAAGTATAGTATAGCTCTTACAGTTACAGTACCTCCGCCGTTTGCATAATCAGCCCAATCTGAATCTGATACTGAAAACGTGGCAGTAGGGTTACTTGAAACAGAGCTAGCATTACCTACATAGTAAGCGCTATTGTCGGTAGCATAACCGCTATTACCGTAGGCATATATATCTACGTGCACATGACTGTTAATATTATAGCTAGTCATTGAGACGTTTATAGTACCTGTAATAGTTCCAGAACTAGATCTACTAACTCCACTAAAGGTAACTTGACCGTTTGATGAACCTACTGCTGGTGGAGTGCTTGGAGGAGTACTAGCAGGTGTACTAGAGACTCCAGGGGTGTTAGATATAGATGGAGTAATAGATATACTCGGAGTATTACTTATAGTTGGTGTTACGGATGGAGTTACAGAGGTACTTGGTGTGGTACTTATGCTTACTGATACTGTAGGGGTTATAGATGGTGTTACACTAATACTGGGAGTGTTTGATATAGTAGGAGTAACGGTTGCGGTTACCGATGGGGTAATAGATGGTGTTACAGATGTGGTTGGTGTTACAGATGGTGTAACAGATGGTGTTACTGTCGGTGTAGGAGTAGGTGTAGGTGGAATATAAGTAAATCCGTTAGTACAGTTACTAACGCTTCTAAAGATAAACTGGGGACCTGTTGCGGTAGTTGTTAGTCCTAATCCAGCATTTAAACTTTCTTTAGATACTACATCAGTAAATAAGATACCATCTACGCTAATATCTTCCAGCTTGGAGTCGGTAGCGTCATATAAATTATGAACTAATAAGTCGTTAGCTGCATTACCAGCTCTTGCTGTTTCCTCCTCAGCATTTAAATATATTTCAAAAGGGCCTGCATCGGATATATTACCGATAATACTATCTCTTGCTCCTTTTACTAAATAAACTGCCATTCAAATTTTATTATAAATATTAATATAAGAACTTAATCTTTTATTTCCTATTTTATTTACTATTGTGTGTTAATATTCCTCCTGCATAGTAAACATCGTCAGTCTCTACGTTTAATTCGTAAACGTTAAACGTTCCAGTTTCTTCAACTATAGAAGTAATCTCTACTAATTCTCCCGTTATGTTTTCAAAGTAGTCCCCTACCTGTATAGTTTTAGCTGCTCTAGTAATCCATTCTGTGCCTCTCTTAACTACATGTGTATGAGTAGTTGTAGTTTTTATTAAACCGTTATTAAAATTAAGTACTTTTTTAACTGTGCTTTCTATATTTGCAGTAACTAGTGCTTGTGATTGACTACCGTCTATATTACTACCACTCCATACTCTTAGTTCTTCAACAGTCATATCATCATCAAATAAGTTAATATCTTTAGATAATACTTCATCACTCACAGATAAAGTTTCTACAGCTACTGATGAGCTTGGTGAAGTACTAATTAAAGTTCCTTCTATTACACAGCAGATACTGGATGGATAAACAGCTCCAGTACCTGTACTTAAGTAACAAGTTCCATCACTATCCATAGTAAAGTAGCTTCCGCCACTAATAGTGCCTGAGCCGTTTTGAGATGTATATATAGTTACACCTGTGCCAAATCCTCCTACTGCCCAGTAGGATGTATCTAATGAGTCAGCTGCACAAGCTTGGGTACAGTCGCTGTAACCGTAAGATCCGTCAAATTGACTTCTAGATGCCGGTGGACTAGTAGATACCGAAGGTGTTTTAGTGGGAGATACCGGTGGTGTAGTACTAGGGGTTACTGGTGGAGTACCGCTAGGAGTTACCGGCGGTGTTCCAGGTGGTGTACCGGGAGGTGTACCAGGTGGAGTACCAGGTGGAGTGCCAGGTGGTGTTCCTGGAGGTGTATTTGGTGGTGTTCCTGGAGGTGTATTTGGTGGTGTATTTGGTGGTGTACCTGGTGGTGTAGTACTAGGGGTTACTGGTGGAGTGGATGATGGAGTTTTAGTAATACTAGCTGCAGGAGTTCCTGATACACTAACTGAAGGTGTTTTAGAGGGTGATGCTCCAGAAGATAATGATACTGTTGGTGTTATTGAAATAGTAGGTGTAATACTAGGGGTAATAGATACTGATGGAGTATTACTAGGTGTGATACTAGGAGTAACTGATATAGTCGGGGTAATAGATATACTCGGGGTAACTTGAGGAGTAGATGATGGAGTAGGAGTAGGTGGAATAAATGTTTCTATAGTAAAAGCACAGATAAATGATGCATCAAAATTTTCTATATTAAATAAAAGATTTAATCCTGATTCTTTAGTAAATGTATTTCCTGCAGATAAACTTTGACTAGACGCAACTATTAAGCTTCCGTCGAACTCTCCATCTATTTTAGCTATCTCAAAGTTATGATAGTTTTGTATAGCTGAACCTGAAGGTGTTAATAAATTCTTTACGTACGAGGTACTACCGCTAAAAGGTGTATCAAAAGCACCTCCATCTGCTCCAGTAAAAGTACCTATAGATTTGGATCCTGTATACTCTCTTTGAGAAAATGATCCAGATACTAATTTAGCCTTGCTTCTATTTAATACGTTAGGTTTTACTATTATACCAACTGATGCGTTAGTACGAGCAGGTACATAATCTTTTATAGATTTAAATAATGTATTATCAAAAAATCTAATTAAGTTAACAAAGTCTCTTATATCATATCTTGAATTAGTAGCAGTATAGCTATCTAATAAAGTCTGCAATCCTGTGTATTTAGGTTCAAATTCATCATTAGGAGCACCAATGTAATCATCTATATTTAATCCTCCTGCAGCTGATGCTGAGTTATATATTTGAACATTTTCATTATCAGCAGTTGAAAATCCTACTTCTAAAGTATGTCTTGTTTTTGATCTCTTTGCGGGTGATTTGTATATAGATATATCAGGAGATAAAGTACGACCTTCAACAATAGAGCCAGTATACTGTACAAATATATTATCTAATGAAGATGAAACTAAAGCTAAAGAACTAGTAATATTTTCTTCAGGTGATAAATATACGTTATCTGAGAATGAAGAATTAATATTGGGTGATTCGGTATTACCGTGTATCCTAATAGTTAGTATATCAGATGGAATACCATAACAGTTGATAAGTGCTCTTAGCCCTCTTTCTGTACCTTTAGATTTTACTAAATATGGTAAGTTATGATATAACCTTTTGTAAACTTCTTGAGCATATGCCTGCTTAGGCATTGGCTGTAAATATTCGTTTACTCCTGCTGAAGCAGTAATATGTATTGCAGCAGCGTTAGAACTTCCTGATTGATATTCTTCTCCAGTAAAGTAACTGAATAAATTCTCTAAAGACTCGTTACTTGAGTATAATTTTGTTCCAAAACTTCTTAATGCATCCCCAACTAAATCTTTAGATATACCAAAATTTAGCCTGTTATCGGCGTCATATTTATCCGTAAGAGCTTTTTGATATACCCATATGTTATCGAAGTGCTGCCCTAACATATATACGAAGGTAAGTAGCTGATTGTTGTCAGCATCTTCTCTTACAAAGGCTGGTATTGCATTAGTAAGTGAGTTAAAGTTAGATGTGTCAAAATTAGAGGCCGATGATATGTTATCGTTAAACCAGGTTGTTGTTGATGCTTCACTACTACTAACTATAGTATAGGGCCTAGAGCTATTAGATTTAGGCCAAGAATAAGAACCACTTTCATAGTAAAGGAATCTATCATAATGGTCAAAATTGTTTACTACCCCTTTTACTAAGCCTTCATAATATTGTATACTTCCTGTAACATCTAAATTATTAGAACTTTGTGATTGTAATGTAGCTATGCTTCCGCTATAGGATTCTAATAACTGTAATTTATATTTAAAGTTTCTTAATCTTTCTTCAGCCGAACCAAAATGTACAAATTGTGAATATTCTGAATGATCTATACTAACTATTGAGCCACTTTCGTTAACTAAAGACATCAGTTCGTAATAAGAACTTGTGACTGGATAGCTAAATAGTTCGTTAAGATTAAAGAATTGACTAGGAGTACCTGTTAGGTCTTCAGTATCTATGTCGAAGTTAGGTCCTGCTAATTTAGGAAATACTACTTCTTCAGGTATAACTTCTCCTTGAATCTCATACGCTAAGGAGTCGCTTATAAACTCTACAATGCTACATGTATCTCTTGTACTGAAAGAGTCTGGTAGAGGTTCGTATAATTTTACTAGTACTGCTCTTTGGTCTCTAAAAACTTCAGTAGAGATGTTAATTCCTACTACATGAGTATTATTTAAAAAGTTTAATTTAAAATCACTAAAATAAGATTCTGAGTCTAATGCTCCTCTTATACCTTCAACTGTTCTCAATACAAACTCGTTAGGTAGCTGGGTGGTAAGTAGTCTTATTTCTTTTCTATCTCTTGAAATAGATTCAATATAGAATAATGGATTTTTGTTAGTAGGACTAAATAAATTATTTATAAAATTATATACTAATCTTATTCCTCCAGTATTATATCCTAATTGTATACTATCTTGAACTGGGTCTACATTAATAGTAGACTCTCCAGATTTTCCAGCTCCTGCTGCTGTTTGTAAGAAGGAGTAACCTTTATAATTATAATCAGATTTTAATAAAGTACCCGTTTGACTATAGGCATGAAGTTCTATAGAGTTATTATTTACTGAAAAAGTATTGTTTACCTTATAATCTCCAAAGAGCACAACGTCTTTAGGTTCGAATCTTTGAATATCGGTAACCTGTTCTGGAAATAGAGGAAGTACTTTAAAATCTATTTTAGCCATCCGTGTTTGTACTTATGTTTTGTAGTTGTAATTCAAGTATAGTTTCTTGATTATCTACTAATTGAGCTCTTAAATTTGATATTTCGTCTAGTAGAGGCTGTATTCTTTCGTTGTCTTCTTCTATGTCTACTAGCTCTAAACTTTTTTTTATTAAATATTCATGAGAAGTATTACTATTTCTTAAAGGTATTTCAAAATATAATTTATTGTATAGTCTAAATAGATCCTGTACTGTATCGTTATCAGCTAAATCTTCAGGTGGTGTGAAAAATTTAAACTCTCTATCGATTACATTATCGAATTCAGGTTTATTAAATACAGTTTTTTGAATTTTAATTTCAGCCATGTTTTACAACTTTAAATAAATTATCATCATCTATTATAACGTCACTTCCGTCTAAAGAAGAGCTTATTAAAATTCTATAATATCTTTCGGGTTCTAAATTAGTTAAATATAAATCAAAGAAACTTCCATTAGAATCACAACTTATTTTTGTAAAAGTAGAACTAAAATCAATTACTTTTTCTTTAGTAAATTCATCCTGTATAGCATAAGTACTTGCTGAAGGTAAAGCATAATTAGTTTTGTAAATAGACCCAGTAGAAAATGTTCTAGTAGGGTACTTAGGTTTACTTGTTAATCTAAATCTTTTTTTGCCGTTATTACTATATTCCCCCGTGTTATTGTTTATTCCAATCGTTGCCTGGTCTGTATCGATAACTGAGTTACTTCCTGTTACGAAAGAAGAATCGTCCCATTTTAATTCTAGGTAGGGTCTGTAGATTGTGTTAGTATCGCTAGAGAAGTACTTTAACTTCATAGAAGAAGTAGTGTTAAATTCTAAACTGTCATCTAACTTAATAATAAATCCATTATTATCGATTGAAGAAGAATAGTAAAGTTTAACAGCTTCAGTAACGTTAATGTCAATGTCTTTTTTATCCTTAACAGTAATAGACGAGGTAGTTTCTAGATCTATATTATTAGATCCTGTAAACCATACTCCTCCTCCTATTAAACTTCCTGAATAGGAGCCTGTAGCGTTAGATGCTAGTACTCCAAGTTGCCATGCGTTACTTCTATTTTCATTACGATGTTTCCAAGTTACTCCTGACCTATCAGTAGGAGTATCGCTTATTTTACCTACTCCTTTAGTAAAGGATTCAGCTAAAGGCCATGCGTAGATGAATACATTATCTCTCAGTTCTGAAGCATCTGCTATAGAGTAATTAATACTAGCGGAGAAAGAGCTATCTACTACGTTATTTAAAGTAGATTGAATTTCTGTAGTACTATATTTTACTAAAATTCTAGAAGATTCTCCTAGTATTGTTTTATTAGGAAAGCTGTTTAATTCTACTATTTCGTCTAAACCAGCATTAGATTCTGATTTAAAGCTAGTAATAAATGTATCTGCTTCAGGATATAGTCTGTATATTGCCATTTTAAACTGTTATTATTCTTCCTTTAATATCTGTATCGGGAAACTTTATTTCAAAAAAACAAGGGTCATAAGATGGATACACTACACTATTTCTTGTGGCTCCTTGTATATCGTAAGCATATTCAGAATAATTTTCTCCTACTTTATTTACTATTTCTAGTTTCTGTACTGTCTGTACTCCTTTTACTCTATCAAGTACTGTAGTTATTCTAGCTAAGTTTATAGGTTGATTTATATTTCTATTAGCGGTAGTAAAGTATTCTTTTAATTTTTGTATACAATCTAAAAGTACTTGTCTTCCTGTGTAGCTAGGTAAAGCTAATACTTCAAAATTTATACCAATATTTACTATAAATGCATCTTTAATATTAATACTATCTGATATCATCATATATTGAGATAGATAGTTTTTTAAATTTCTCTTTAGATTATCAGTTGAGTAAGTTAATTTTTTACTATTGTCGTATGCTAATGTATAAAGTGAAAGAGAAAACGGATTATCACTTACAAGCGATGTTCCTGCTTCGTCTGCTGTTGCTTCATCTTTAGTTACATATGTTTTAGCTACTGTACCAAATCTAGCTGGTAGAGATTGAGCTCTTACGTTATAATCCTGTAATGTTACTGCTCTTCCTTGTTCGTTAAAAGATCTCAGAGCGTTCTCTCTTATCTCCTGAACTGTATCTCCGTCTTTACCTCCAGTAGATGGAGTAGGATTATTGAATGCAAGAGTACCTTCATATGTTGAATCAGATGCTGTTGCAGTAACTGAGGATTGTTGAGTTATAGTATTAGTAGGTACATTGGCGTTTATACCTCCTCCTTTAAGGTATTTGATGGTCAGTGTAGTGTTGGATGGAGCTGCACCGTATGTTCTTGTAAAAAGAAAGTTAGAGGGATCGTAAGAGTGATCTATTCTAGATATACCGTTTGAGTTTCCTATACCTACGTTAGTAGGATCGGGTATAATTACCGAATCGTCTGATTCACTAACACCAGCACCAAATTGCAATTGTAGGTTTCCTGTAGAGTTAAATCTAGTTACAAACCTAAAAGGTACTTTTTTAAGAGTTAATTTGCTTCTTACTTTAGAAGAGTCGTCTTCAGTATTAGCTGTTTCATCATATACAGTTTCTTGTCCTAAATATGGAACTTCGGTCCAGGTATTACCTCCTGAATCGGTGACCGATAGTATCCCAATAATGTCTGTATCTTCTACTGTTATAGTTTTAAATTTTTCTGCATTTCCTATTACTTCAGTAGAAGTGATTACCTCCCCAGAAAAAGCTTTAGCTTTTTTCTTTAACGTATACTCTGCAGGATTACCTCCTGCTATAGAAGCTACTGT
>Ga0181380_1001391_pt1 | contig 10649 bp, 3 predicted proteins | sample 3SPOviralmetaG_FD_130116 | JGI IMG/M metagenome (GOLD analysis project Ga0181380, IMG submission 130116) | Marine viral communities from the oligotrophic San Pedro Time Series (SPOT) site, San Pedro Channel, CA, USA - 3 SPOT_SRF_2009-08-19 | ecosystem: Environmental > Aquatic > Marine > Strait... | reverse complement strand
GGAAGAAGAAGATATTCCTGTTATAACTGCAGCAGATCAGGGTGAAGAAGATAGCACCAACCTTACTGAAAAAGACGTAAACAATGCAGGTTCTAAACTTGACCCTAAAGTTAAGGAACAAGTTGATAACAGCATAAGTCAAGCAGATTTCCCAAGAGGTATGATGGGTGATGATGGTGAGCCTTTTGATAATGCTAATCCAGATAATATTCCTAAAAAATCAGAAGGGGTCTTTAAGAGCCTATGGAACGGCATCAAAGACATTGCTAAAGAAGGGTTTGAAGATCCTGCTTTGCGTACAGCTTTGTTTGCCTACACTGCCTCAAAGGTCTTAGGCTATGACGGTGTGACTCTTGCTGCTGGTGTCCTTGAGAATGAATGGCAGAAGCAAGCTGCTCAGCTTAAGGCTGAAAGAGAGGCTGCAAAAGAAGAGGCTAAGTATAACAGGAAACGATACGATGAAGATGCTAAGTATAGAAGGGACCGATACGATACGATGTTTGACAATGATGTTAAGTTCCGACAAGATATGCTCCTTGAGTCAATTAAGACTAATGCAAAGCTTACTGAGGAAGAAAGAAAAAGGCAGATAGCCTTTAATACCTATGACCTAGTAAGCCCAAAAACCTTTTACAATAAGGGTAGTAGAACAAATCATGTAGGAGCAGTGAATAAACCCGGAACTCATGTTAAATTTAATGAAGATGTAATTGTAAGTCAATTAGATGATAACGGAGATGCAGTGCAAACAAGGATACCAATGGGTAGTCCAGTACCTATTGCAACGTTAACAACCTTTGGTCTTAATGTAGGTAAGGGTATAACTAATAGTGAGATAACTAATACTTATTCAGAAAAATTTAATGATAGAATGAATACGTATAAGAATGATGTCTTTCAGATGAAAAGGTTTACTGATTTACCTGAAGCTCAACAAGAAGATATTAAAGCGCAATTAAGTGTTATTGGAGGTAACGCCTACGAGTTAGTTGAAACTGTTCTTTCTACTATGCCTAAGAACACTGTTGACGTTAACGAAAAAGGCTTTACAAGTGCCATTGAAAGGGCAGCTCAATTAGTAGTTAATGATGTAGCAAGTGGTAGAGCTAAAAATAATGCAGATATAGTTTCTTCAATAATATCAGAAAGACTTACCTTTGATTTTAGAGCTATGCGTTTAATGGGTAGTGACTTTAAGATTACAAATAAGGATCATACGGGTAAGAAGATTGGACTTAATAGTGTAACTGGGATTCTTAATAGAGCTTCAGAGGCAGCACGAAAATTACCTAAATACACAGATAAGTATGATGTTTTAGCTGAGCTATCTGCAGTCTACGGTAACCTTGACTCTAAGGCTAAGAAAAAGTATGAAGCTGATTCTTTGAACAGCCTTGAGGATAAAGATTTCCCTGAAAAGTATAAAACTCCATTCATGTCTTATGTTGAGCTTAAGTTCGATGAAAAGGAACTAGACATAATGGCTATACTTACAAATAGAAGATTAAAGTAAAAATGTTATAGGAGATAGTCGGTTATGATTAATATTATAGACCCGAATCAAGATGAAGAACTAGAAGCCGGCTTGAACCCTCAGGCCCCTACAAATAAACGTAAAGTTTACCATGGGGCACAGGCTGTAGAAAAGGTTTCTGAAAATTTAGGAAGACCTTTAACTTTAGCGGAACAACGTGTTGTAGAGGAGGAGGGTTATGATGCCCTCCCCTACTACGATACTAAGGGTATCCTTACGCAAGGTGTAGGTCAAACAGGTGAGTGGATTGAAAAGGGATTTGAAGCTGCTTTTGAGCATCATGTTGATAGAGCAATTAATAGAATACCTAATTTTAATGAACTACCTGAATACCTACAAGCTGAGTTAGTACAAGCAGAATATAGAGGTGACTTAGGCCAATCCCCTAAGTTTGTAGATCTTTTTAATCAAGAGTTTTATAACACTGCTTCTTCAGAGTTTTTAAATCATAAGGAATATGATCAGTCAAAACAAGAAAACGGTGGTGTAGCTAGACGTATGGAAAAAGTTGCAGCTGCAGTAGAGTTATTTGGTTCGGGAGATAGCCTAAAGGGTGACGCAGTACCTGAGGCTGCAACCCTAGAGATTAAAAACTCAGGCCAAGTTTTCATAGATGGAGATACTTGGAAAGATAAAAAAACTAATGAAAGATTTCGATGGGATGGTCTTGATTTTTCTGAGCTTAATAAAGTTGACCTTGAAGAAGGCTTTATACCCGGTGAGGGTGGTGCAGATCTTGCTAAAGTTTTAGTACCTAAGATTCTAAATGAAAAAGGATTTACTATTCCAGTCTTTACCGATGAAGATGCTGGGCATGGTCGTAAACTTGGTGACTATAAAGATGAAAATGGTAACCTAGCTTCTGATTACCTTATAGAAATAGGTTTAGCTAAGCCTACTTTCTTAGGTAATTCAAAGAAGACTATGAGTGAGGAGCAGTATGCTCGTTATCTGTACCATAGTCGTAAGAGAGGGGATCAAAAGCCCCAAACAGACTATGAAAAAGCTGCAGAGTTACTTAAAATTGCTGAGTTTATACCGACTAACGGTGAGTTCGTAGCAAAAGCAAAGGCTTTTAACGAAGCTGAGTTTTCTTTATTACCTGAAATCTACTCAGGTGTAGTGTTGCGTAACAAAAATGCTACATTTGATAACCGATCTAAGATACCTGTAACTCAATCCTTTAGTAATGCATTAGTAATGGCTCAAAACTCTTTTGGTCAAGTAGGATCTATGACTGCTGAGGTACTTGGGTTTGATGAAGCTAAGGATTTTTTACAGTATAAGATTGACTACGAAAAAACCAAGCTTAAAAACATGCCTAAGGTAAGGTTAGATTATCAAGATGTAGACTGGACAAACTTAGGTCAAATCTCTGAGTATTTAGGGGCTAACCTTGCAATGTCTCTGCCGTTTATGGGAGTTACTGCTGCTTCGGTATTGTTAGGTGGACCAGTTTTAGGCGCTGCAATACCAGCAGCAATGTATACTGGTCTTATTCTTGATGAAATGCCGGGAGAGCTTGAGGATAAAAGCTATGCTGTTGCTATGGCTGGAGGTGCTATTGCTGGAGCCTTGGATGTTTTTGGTCTTCAAGGTGCCTTAGGTTTACTAAGGCCATCTCAGTTTATAACTGGTGAAGCTAAAGAGGAAGCCATTAAAGCTATTATGAATGCTAAGGGTGAGTCTTTACAAAGAGTTAAGATAGCCTTAGGTCCTAAGGTAGCAAGCACTATCGGTGAGAATGTTACCAGATCAACTGCAGAAGCCGCCTTAGCTACTGTAACTAAAAGGCAAATAGCTGCATTGTCTCTTGATGTTAAAGCTAAGGTAGATGCACAGTTAAAGAAAACTATTCTGTTTAAGCAGTTTGCTAAACGACTAGTAGCAGGTGCAGGCTTTGAGGGTAGTACTGAAATGCTCCAAGAGTTAACTCAGTATACCGCTGCAGTTTTAGGTTCAGATAAAGTTTGGGATTACAATGAACTTGAAAATAGGATGACTAACGCTGTTATTGCTGGTGGTATTATGGGTGCTGGTTTCTCTATGCCCGGGTCTGTTTGGGAAGCAGGTGCATGGAAAGATGCTAGCGTATCCCAAGCCGAGTATGATCGTAGATACGATACTGCTAAAACCCAATGGGAAGAACAAGAGAAAGCAAAAAACAATGGTCGGGTTAGGGATCTTGATGAGGTTATTGAATCTGAGTGGGCAGAGATAAGAAGTAGAGATGGTCAACCCTTGAGACCTAACACTCAACCGTTACCTGAAAACATTTCAGAGCTAACAGAGCTGGAACAATATGACTTAATAAACAACACTCCAACTTCAGAAGTAGATAAGGTATATGAAACTTTTGCAGATGCAGGTCAAAAGAGACATGAGGAAAAACCCAGAGGTGATAAGTTAAGTACCTTACTAATGGACCCTATAAGGGCCTTAAGGACTTCCTTGGCTACTAGGCTTTCTGTTGATCTTATGAATAAGTCTGAGACCTCTCGGTTGCTCTACTCAATGCTTGTACACTCTAGCAATAGTACTTATCAAGGTGTTACTTTTACAACGGATAAGGTAAATAACTACACTGGCTTTGAAGAGCTTTTAGAGACAGATGTAGATACCTTGCTTGATACCTTTAGTGTAGGGACGAGACGATACGGCAAACAACGTAAAGAAGTTTCTAATCTTATCTATGATTTTTATGAAACTGTTATAAAGCCTATCTCAAGACCTAAAGGTACACAGGGCAATAAAAAAGTTAAGTCTGCATCTGAAATCTTAGAAGCTATTGATTGGGATAACTTACCTGTCCGTAAAGACTCTAACGGTAAACGCCAAAAGATACAGTTTACTGAAAACTCTTCACAATTAAAAGGTATTGTAAGGGATCTTTATGCTATTGATGATAAGATGTATGAAGGTATTACTGGTAGGCAACTTGAGACTAGTGAACCTTTAATCGGTGAACTGCAAGATCACATCTTTAGAAGCAAGTCTTTTCTTAAGGATAAGATAGAAGCGAATAAAGAACAGTTTATTACTATACTAGCTAAGGAAAAGAACTTAAGCAGGGAAATAGCTACTGCAGTTACAGACACTATCATAGACAATCCAGATGCTAACTCATTAGAGGACGCATTTGATTTGACTAGAGGTGGTCTATACCCTGCAGGCTTTAAGAGAAGATCGTTAGACATTGCAGACAGTAGAGCTTTTGATGATTTCTTACAAAACAATATCTTTGATAATCTTGAACAGCAAATGAAAGGTGCTGCTAGGTACATGTCTTCTCTTAAATATTTAGGTAAAGACAGTAAACTGCTAAGCCAACTTATAACTAAGATCTATAATGAACTTGTTGAAGCTGGAGATCCTAATGCTCAAGAGATAGTTGAAGATTTAGCTAAGGACGTTAGAGATCTTGTGAATGCTGACTCCGGTAACTATAATCGTATTGAAAGCGATGCGGTAAGAGGTGGGCAAAAGTTTGCCACAGTCTTTGGTGTTCTTACTATGCTACCCCTAGCGGCCCCTATGTCTATTGTTGAGTTTGCTTTGACTCCACTTGGAGTTGACTTATCCTCATTTAATAGAAATATAGGATCTTTAGGGCAGACTCTTGGTTTAGAAATGTATAACTACTTTAAAGACTTAGGTAGGCAAATGGGAGTTCCTCTATCAAGAAGCTCTTTTGATACAGCTCTTAAGTCTCGTAAGAAGATACTAGATAAGGATGGAAAAGTAGACCCTCGTTATGTTATGTTTGATGATATTAAAGGGTTAACTAAGAGGGTTGGTCTTTCTCAACAGAGAACAGGTCAGGCTACCCTAGTAGGTGTATCAGAAACTAGTGAACTTACTAAAACTGTTATGGATTCTTTCTTTAAGATTATCGGTCTGACTGGTGTAACAAATGCCTCTCGAACCACTAGAGCAAGTTTCTATAATGACTTTCTAATAAATCATTTAGATACTATAAATAGCGCAGGAGACTCTCAAACTATTGGATCTGTAGAGTCAAGACAACTGCTTGAAGAGATGGGCATACCTGTAGACACTATGTTATCTTTGTCTAGGCAATTGATTGCTGACCCTGAGAACCCTACAGTTATGAAGCAATGGGAAAGACAATTTGATAATGGGTTGTATAACTTTATCAATGCAGCAGTACCTATGCCTTCTGCTATGACTAGGCCTTTGATTTACAGTGACCCACACTTTGCATTGTTTATGCAGTTCCAAGGTTTTACTTCTCAGTTCACAGCTACACACATACCAAGATTATACAAAATGGTAACTAAAGGTACACCCGGGATAAAATACTCCACTTTTGCAACTATAGCTAGTATGCTTATGCTCGGCTATGCTGCTCAGTACCTTAAAGACCTTATTAAGTTTGGCGAAGGATCACCTTACTTGTCAGATAATGAAAAGTATTTACGGGCTTTATATAGCTCAGGTATCCTTGGTACAACTGAAAGGATAATTAGTAATAACTACGTATTACCTTTGTACGAAGACAGGACTAGAGGCTTTGCTGAATCTACATGGAGTTTTGTTTCAAGTGAAGCACCGGCTTCTAATATTGGTGAAAACGTACTTAAACTATTTAAAGGTATTTTAGAAGAAGACTCTCGTGCCACAGTAAAATCTGCAGTATCTTTAACGCCAGTAATGTCACCGTTAAAGCATAGGGTTTATGATGGGCTAGTAGAAAACAACTGGATAACAGGAGATTAACAATGGGATTTACAAGAGCTAGCCAAGAGCTGCAAAGTATATCTGATAAAGAAAAAGACAAACAGAAAAAGGCTAAGCTTAGTCAATTAGAAGATTCTCTAAAACCCCAAGCTGATACTTCTGGTACTTTAGGATTACAAGGACAAGATACAGGGCCACAGGAAGGCCCACCTATTCAGTTGCCAGTTGAAGCTATGGAAGAAGACCGTAGATCTGTACAGGTTACTCCTCAACAGTCTCAGTTAGCTACAGAAACTGTAGACAATAGCCTTCCTATTCAACAACAAAGCCCCTTGCAGGCATCTGAGTTTACCCCTTTACAGGGAGAAGTAGATTACTCTCTGTCTGATAAGCAAAGACAGTTTATGGAGCTTAGCCCGGAAGATAGAGCTGAAAGGGAAAATCAAAGAGTACAGGCTTTTTCTGAATACAATGGAATATTCCAAGACCTAAGCAATGTTGAGGAAGCATTAGGCCCTGCTGTAACTGATAGAATAGATGATATGAAATCTTTATCTAACCTTAGAAACTATGTTACCCCTAGGCTTAATGATTTAATTGAGTACGATCCTTCTGCAAAATTAGGAACAGAGACGTATGAATCTGAACTTTTAAACTCATCAGCTAAGGACCTTGAGTTAAATCCAAAAAAACCTATTGCTCTTAAGAAAGGAGGTAAGTTAGTTTTAAATAGAACTAGTATTGCTACTTCTAATAAGCTACTAGGTATCGCAAAAGAAAACCCTAACTTTGATATTAAAGCATTTAAAACAGATGATGCTGGGAAAATTATTAATCGTGATGAAGAGGGTGTTAACTTACAGCCTTACATTATTGATGAGAGCTTTCTACCACCTATTGTTTCTGTTGCAGAAAACTTTTTGCTTAACCAACAAAGATATAATGAGACTCAAGACCTTAAGACTTCAATGGACTCTGACAGCAATGAAGCAGCCAAAGATGGCGGCAGTATGCAAGAAAATATATCTAAGAAAGCTTTAGGTAAAGAGGCGTTAAAAACAATTTACAGAGAAAAAGCTTATCGTAAAGGAGATCCTACAGATACCTTTATGGATGACTATAATAACGTTACACCTCTTGCTTTTGATGCAGTAGGTGAGTTTGTCTTAGAGTTATACAGCTCAATAGCACCTCATATGGTAACTAAGACCCCCGTATTATACGATCCTGATAAGAATATATTTACTGGGGGTGAACTGGTACTCACAAATGAAGGTATAGAAACAATTAAAACCTCTACTGTGAGGGCCCCAGACTTTTCAATTAGATACCGACAGCAACCTGTAACTGATACATCTCCTGCTACAGAAAGAGATCTTAGAAAGACAGAAACAGGTAAGACTGAAGGTGAAAGATCTGAAAAATCATTAGTAGCTGCTAAGAACTATGGTAATATACCATCTTTTATTGATCCCGTAAGGGCTAAGATTGCTTACATGTTTGGTATCCATGCAATACTTTCTCTTCAAACAGATCCTGAGACAGGAGGTTTAGTAAAAGCTAAAGGCTCTCTTGAGTTATTAGATATTGGTCAATCCCGTGTCAATAAGATTAACAACATAGCAAAGAAGCAAGGTATTCAAGCTCAGATTCATGAAGTTGAATCTACCGATCCTAAAAACTCTAGGAATAGAGAGCAAGAGTTGCTAGCAAAAAGAGACTTTAGAATTGCCTTACAGGAAAAGTATGATTCACCTGAGCAAAAGCAAGCTGAACTTTACATGCATGCTAATAAGGTTGTCTTACAACCCTTAAGCGATATAGCACAGCTAGGTAGTAAACCTTTTTACCATGACTTTGTAACTCAAAAAGGTAGCGAAAGACTTACTGCAGCTCAAACAGCTTCTTTTCAAACTAGTCATGTAATGCGTAACGTAATTGGGCATGGTATCCTTGAAGATATAAAGCCGTTATCTTCTAGTAAAGCAGAGCAAGCTTTCCTTTGGAATGCATCTACTATCTTTTTTGGAGGTGGTGGTTACGTTAAAGAGAAAGCTATAAAAATGGCTCTGTTTAATATAAAAGAGCGAACCCCTACTTACCTTAACCTAGTTAAGTTTGGAGATAAGCTTGATACTTATATGCAGTCTTACGATATGACATTAGCTAAGGAAAGCGTTAAAAACTTAAAGTCAACCCCTAAAGGGATAACAGGGGTAGATAGTTTAGTAGGTGGGTTACCTAAAGAAATGCTAGCAGATAGTGAGTTTATGGCTTTTATAACAGCATTGTCTCAAGGTAAGAATGCTCATAAACATTTCATACAATACATGGACTATATGATTGCCTTATCTAAGTATGACAAGGCTATGAAAAGTAAAACATCTTTTAGAAGCTCTGTTAACTCCGTTGAAGTAGATGGTATTTCTAACGGTTTGACTAGTATACTTATGATGTTAGGTGTCGAAGATGTAATGTACCGTACTGGTGTACTAAGAGCTGAAGGTGAAGAAAAAGTTTTAGGTATTTGGAAGGATGCGGCTAGTGCTGGGACTAATATACAAGAAGCATACGAAGGTAACTTAAGGAAACAACTTTCAATGGCTTTGCAGAATAATATGAGTAATGAAATCTCATCCTCTGCATTGTTACATCCTAAAAACATGGAAAGGTTTGGGTATACTTCCGAAGACTTTAACTCCCTAAGGGCAATCTTAACAGAAGCATTAACTGATGAGGGTTCTTTCTTAAAGCCACCTCTTATGACGTTTCCATATGGACAGGAAATGAAAAACCTTATAGGGTCTGTTTATGAAACTATACTGTTAAATCCAAAGCTTGAAGCTATGGTGCTAGCTCAGTTTGGTGATCTGCTTACAGGTGCAGAGTTTATTGAATCTATAAGACTACCAGCTGTGCAAGCTACACTAGGCCCGAGGGTAGTTGAGTTTGCTCAATTATCTAAAGACTCTGTTTCACTATCTAATATCTTTAATAGTGTAATTGAGCTACCTCATCCATCAGGAGGTACTACTAAGATAGCAGGTAGGTCTACTGTAAGAGACCCTAAGGGAACTAAGGTTAACCTTACAACCTCTACAACAGTTGACCCTAGGGAAGGTAAGTTAACAGCTGCTATGGATAAGTTGACTCAGGAAAGGTTAGAGAAGTCTAAGAGGGTAGTTGAAAAACTTGAAAGTTCTTTAGCTCAAGCTGTTCAAAATGAAGATACTCAAGCTATAAGTAACCTAGAAGGCCGGATAGCACAAGAGAGAAAGAAACTTTCAAATAGAGAGTCTTTACGAAAAGGTGCTAGCAGAAGCTCACTTGATGTTTATAAAACAATTAGTCAAGTAGATCCCTTTGAAGGTAAGGGTAGTCTGTTAGGAGGTGTGGCACGAGGTATGACACTCCCTATTATAGCTCATTCTTTTGATGCTGCAGCTATGACTAGCCTTGGCAGTGGACCAGCTATGGATGCTTTAAGAAAGGATGCAGATGGTCAACTATGGATGTTACCTATTTACGATGCTCAAATTACTTCATTAAGATCTTTAGATAAAACTGTTAGACTTATCAATGATAATTGGAAAAACAATATAGGTCAAAGCACTATGCTTGAAAAGATGGACTCTGACTTAAACCAAAATGTATCTACTGGTATGAAAAAGTTTAATAGATTAGCTGTAAAAAAAGGGAATATGCCTATTGATGAAAGTCAATACGGTAAACTTATGGACTTCTTATCTTTTGAGTTAAATTCATTTGATAAGAGTAGTCCTAAAATAGGAATGGCTAAATCTTTTTCTGGTAGGATTAGATCAAGGATAAATAAAGATGGTATTGAACAGAACCCAAACCGAACTTATAGGGAGCTTTTTAATGCTCAAATGTTTTTATTAGAAAACAAGTATGGTGATACTAGGAGTAGGCTTAAAACTTTAGTTAAAGATTCTGCTACTGATAGAGCTAAACTTCTTGCTAAGATTGATTCTGATAAAGAAAAGTACGGACATGAAGTTTTACAATACGCTATGGATGATATTGGAATACCTACAAATGCTGCAAAGTTATTAGAACAATAAAAAAAAGAGGAGCCCGTTAGGGCCCCTCAGGAATCATGGAAGATTCATTGGACCCCTTAACTGGGGTCCTTTTTTTTTAATAACCTTTCTTTTCTAGTTCAGCTAGGCCTTCCCTTACGTTCGCTTTAGCGTACGATATCATCTTATCTGTAAGATCTTGAGCTTCCTCAGGGGTCTTACCATCTGCAATGTAAGTGGCGTAGTTCTCTGTTGCTATGCTCTTAATAATTGCATCATTGATCTCAGGTGTATACGCTACACTTGGGTCTAGCTCTAACTCTTGTACATAATCCATATCATCTACACCTTCATGGCGCATGATGTTATAT
>Ga0181380_1001390_pt1 | contig 10653 bp, 13 predicted proteins | sample 3SPOviralmetaG_FD_130116 | JGI IMG/M metagenome (GOLD analysis project Ga0181380, IMG submission 130116) | Marine viral communities from the oligotrophic San Pedro Time Series (SPOT) site, San Pedro Channel, CA, USA - 3 SPOT_SRF_2009-08-19 | ecosystem: Environmental > Aquatic > Marine > Strait... | reverse complement strand
CGTTTGCCTGAGCCACAATGATGTAGGCAACTATTACCATTTGATGTTTAGTCTGGTTCAGCATCATAAATACAGTATGACAGAAGTTGAAAACCTATTCCCGTTTGAAAGGGATCTTTATGTTGAGATGCTAGTAGAACATCTCAAAGAAGTAGAAGAAAAGAGAAGACAATGAAACTAAGTAAAAATTTTTCGTTAGCAGAATTTACAAGGTCACAAACCGCAACAAGAAAGGGTATTGATAACGACCCTAAAGGCGAACATTTGGCCGCCGCAAAGGATTTATTTGAGAAAGTAGTTCAACCTGTTCGCGATAATTTTGGGCCAACTAGGCTAAATAGTGGATATAGAAGCCCTGCTTTAAATGAGGCAGTTGGTGGTAGTGCTACTAGTCAACATTGTCAAGGCGAAGCAGTAGATTTAGAATGCCCGCCTCATAGCAATTATGCAGTGGCAAAGTGGATTGAGGATAATCTAGAGTATGATCAGCTTATTCTAGAGTTTTATACACCTGGTATTCCTGATTCAGGATGGGTACATGTTTCTTATAATCATGATGGCAAGCAGAGAGGTCAATCTCTTACAGCGATGAAAGAGAATGGTAAGACAGTATATAAATTAGGACTGATTGAGTAATGGAAGAAGAATTAAAAGCAAGCGGCCATCACCCTGCAGATAGTAACGGTGATGGTAAAGTTTCTAAAGAAGAGCAAGAAATGTATCTTGAGTTTAAGCGTAAAGAGCTTGATGACCAGGATGCTATGCGCGACGCTCAGAGAAAGATGGCATGGTTTGCATTGGGCGGAATGTTACTATATCCGTTCGCTGTAGTAATAGCTTCACTTGCGGGTCTCGATCAAGCTCAATCAACATTAGGCTCTATGGCGCCGACATACTTTGTTGCTGTAGCAGGTATTGTTGCTGCGTTCTTCGGTGCTCAAGCTCTGGGTAAAAAATAAGGATTAATTAAATGGCAAATCAGGGTCTCCCCAAAGGCGAAGGTGTAGGTGATATTGCCAAAGAGATTGGCAAAACAAACGCACAAGTGTTTGGTCTTATTGGCAAACAGCAGCAGCAACTAAACCGAATGAATGGTAGTTTAGATGAATTTGTATCTGCAATTGATGCTGGTAATGATTCCAATGCGTTTCTTTTAGAGAAACTTATTAGTCATACTGCAAGCTTAGTCGAATTATTTAAACCAGTACAAAAACATTTTTCTGAATTAAGTGAAGGTCAGAGCGATATAAAAGGTGCTTCACCGTCATCAGTTAATTTTGGCAGTTCTGGAGATGAGCCTGATAGTAAGGATGATGATGGTAAAGACGCTAAGAAGAAAGGCAATTTTCTTCTGGATATGGTTAAAAACCTAACTGCAGGTATTGGCGGATTAGTTGCTGGTGTCGGCGGTATAGTCGGCGGATTAGGTTTAGGTGCCCTAGGTTTAGGTGTAAGAGTATTAGCACCAGGTCTTATGATGATGGCTAACCCTGCAGTAATGGTTGGTGGTGCGGCACTAGTAGCGTTTCTGGGTGGGCTTGCAGGTGTTGCTTATCTATCCGGTAAAGCAATGCAAGAGATCGGTGAGGGCTTCTCAGGTATGGGAAGAGGTCTTGATGATTTAGCATCAGCCAATGTACCTGAGGGCGAGAAGCTAACGAGTTTAGCTACTGCTCTAGGGGTATTGTTTGGCAGTTTTGGTACCATGGATGCCGTTAAAATGGCCATTATGGATGGAACTGCTTTCACAGATATGGGTAAAGGGCTTACAGACTTAAGTAATGCAGAATTTACACCACAAGCAATTGATAAAGCTGGTACAGCCATTGCTGGATTTTTTGAAAGTGTTGGGTTTGGAGACGCAGCTAAGAGTCGTATATTAGATGGATCAGCCTTTGGCGGTCTTGCTTCTGGGCTACAAGCACTTAACGATATTGATATTGACCCTGCCAATTTAGAAAAGGCCGGACTAGGAGCTAATAAATTCCTTAGCTCTCTTGCTGGATTTAAATCTGCTGTCGGTGCGGGTATTGCTAGTATATTTGAAATGGATTTTCATGTTATAGCGGGTAGTATTGAAGCACTAGATGCTATTGATGCAGACGCAGAAAAGCTCGAAGCCGCTGGTATAGGGTTACGTCAGTTCCTCCATGAATTATCCCAAGTTGAAGTAATGGGCATTCTTAAGACTAAATTTTTAAATGAGAAAATGTTTACTCAAGTTGCTGATGGATTATTACATCTCAACGATGCTGGTATGACATTGGATGTAGCTAATATTCGAAAAATTCGCGACGGCCTATTAACTATACTTGAGCCAGCTGGTAAAAACTTTAAAGGTATCGTCGCAACTCAAATGATTGATGATAACCTTATACCTATGGCCAAGGGTATGAGATTTATGAATGAGGTTGGTTCTGAGTTAAGCATAAACAGCATGACTACATTAAGAGATTCTAGCTTACTTATGCAGGAAGCTCTTAACATCCCATTAAAAATGGCTGTAACTACACAAATGATCGACGAGAATCTTAAGCCGTTTGCAATGGGGATAGAATCAATTAATGCTGCTGGTGGGAGGATTAACGTTGAAAACTTTAAAAATTTAAAGAATTCAATGAGTGAACTTCAACAGGCTTTTTTAGGTGAAGACGGTAAAGCAGATGGCATCAAAGAGTTTTTTACAGGTAGAGATGACTTTAAAATACCTATTAGTGATAAGGATATTGATAAGCTACAGGGATTAACCGGATTTATTGGTGAGTTATCAATGGCCAACTTTAAAGGAATGGAAGGTGACATTTATAAAATTGTTAAGGCTATTTCTGACATGAACCTAGTAGATGGTGATTTTAATGGATTTGAAGTCTTAGGTGATCAGATGAAAAAATTTATTGACAAGGTAAACGTACAAGATTTTACAGAGTTGGCTAAAGCTTTACCAGTCATAGCATCTACCAGCGAGAGAATTGGCGGGCTGAATTTAAATACTGTAGGTCTTAAGCAACAAGCCATTGAATCCGAATCTGGATCAACAAATGTTATTCATAGCTCAAACGATGATAAGAGTACCACTATACAAACCTTTAATTCTACTACCCCTGTAATAAAAAATGCATCATACTATGCACCTACAAGCCCGGCAGGTAACGGGTTACGTTTAATCACCGCGTAGACAAAAAAAATGAGGGGCTAACCATGGCCCCTCGCGAGTCTATTTTTGGCGACTAACCCATCACTCTAATACTACTGAGCTAGCTTCTGAAAGAAAGCCATTGCATCATCATCTTCTGAATCAGCAGTTGCCATAGCAGGTTCACTAACAGCAGCTTGAGTAGGAATAGATACAGCAGGTGCCTCTTGAGCAACTGGCGCACTAGCTACTTGATCAGTAGTATTCGTTTCACCCAAAGCAAGTACTCGATAAAGCTTAGTCTTAAGCTCATCATATGTCTTGAATTGATCCGGAGCAATAAACTCCTGTAAAGAATATTCTGAATTCCAAACTGACTCTAGTTTAGCATCATCATCATAAAGCGGTGCTGCATTATCGAAATCAGACTTATCATAATTACGATAACCTTCAACTTGTCTAATTTTCAACTTGAAGTTAGCTCCTGTCCAAAGGTCAAAAGGATTAACAGGCGTCTCATCTTGGAACTGAGGGTTCATAAGATCGTTCAACTTATCAAAGATCTTCTTACCATACTTGTACAAGAATACTTTACCTTCATTTTCTGGATTAGATGAGTCTTTAACGACTAAAATATTAGAGTAGAAGGAAAGGCGACGCTTATACTTACGAACTAAATCTTTATTAGATTCAATACCTGAATTCCAGAGCATAGTATTATACTCAGATACAGGATCTTTCTGTCCGATAGTAGTTAACGATTTCTCAATAAACCATTGACCTGTAGGTCCTTGAAAACCATGATCCCAGACGCGAACGAAAGGTACATCTTCGTTTGCAGGGGATGGCAAAAAGCGAATAACAGCATAACCGTTACCGGCTTTATCTACTGTAGGTTTCCAGATACGTTCATCTGGTCCATTATTATTCTGGAATTGAGGTTTACTTACCTTGTTTAGTTCCTCGGTAAGCTTTGTTAGTGACTCATTGGATGAGCTTTTCATTGCTGCAAAGTTTGACATTTTATTCTCCTATATATGCGGTATATTTGCGGTTTATTCACGTATAACATTATGTAAACATATTAATGGTAATCGACTTAAACTTATCTAATTTAATAGAAAGGAAAGGCCGATACTTTAACATTATATGATATATCTCCCCCCAGATCAAGTCTTCATTTAACTTTTTATTCCATACATCAGTATAGTTAATAAGCATATCAAGAATGATCATGGTTTCAATACAGACCTCATCACGAAGGTAGAGGCGAAGCAGGTAGGGATGACCATACTTCTCAACTTTAAAGTTGCTGTCGAAATCTTCGTCTAACTTACCTAGATCTTCTCTAAAGGTATAAGTTAGAGCTTCGTTGCGGCGACGCCAGTTAGTATAGATTGAATCTGGAATATGCTCTCGCATCTCACCAATCCAAAAATTCTTACCGCCATCAACCATATTGGCTAGTAAATAGTTCTCTACATCTTTTCGTTTAGATAGTTTGTAGAAAAAGTATTTATCTCTTCTAGTCTCAAATGAATCTCTTTTAGCAGATACTTTACCATTATACTTAAAGTAGTCATAGTTCTTCTGCTGAAAGTGATTCTTAAGAGCCAGGTATTTACAGTATACTTCAAAGGGGTCCATTACTCCCTCTCTGTATCGATGTCGCAGAGCTGCTTCCATTGTATATATTCCTCATAACTAATAAGCCAAATAATAATGGCATTACGATCACCTTTAGTGACTGGTTCAACACCATGGTATGTTTCAGATGTAAACATAACCATATCACCTTTATTTAAATTAACCGAGCTCTTTTCACCATCACCTTTATCTAGTATAAACTGGCCACCTTCATAGTCATTGTAATCTTCTAATGCAATAGAAGCCGATACCATTCTTGGTGGTCTAGCATTTTTAATAAAGATCTCATCCGGTGTTTTTAAGAGGTCATCTTTAGTGTAATTAAAAAACTTAAGTACATCCTGATGCCAATCAAACTTACCGTTCTTAGAACCTAGATACTTTTGTATACTTATAGCTTCGTTTAGCATGGCTTTACGTCCGGCTAACTTAGTAGCACTATCACATAACCTATCTCTAAACCACTTTGGCAATCTATCATATGTTACTAGAAGGCTTTCAGCTATTCTGGATGTTGTAGTTGATTCAGAATTATATTCGCTTGATACTGATATGCTAGATTGCCATCCAGCGTTCTTATTACAGTCATGAAATATATCTAATAGTTCAGATATCTCTTCTTCACTTATATACTTCTCTTTGACGATATAGGACATTATACTGGTAGTTTAGATCCTGTGGATTCAATAAGATTCATTTCTTCTGACTCGGCTGCTAGCTTAGCTTTTAAAACATGGGATGATTTAACTAATGCTCCAACCGTCTCTATTTCGATACCGTTACTCTCACTATACCAAGTAAGGGCATCCAGGTATGAGCATTTCATATCTAACACCATACCTTCAATTATAACGGTGAATTCCTTCACACTCATAATCTTATCATTAATATCTTTCAATTCTTTCATAGTCTTCCTCATCTCACAGATTAATTATAACGGCTTTCGAAGTCAAAGTCAACTAAAAAAACACTGGAACGTGATATTCATTTGCAAAGTCAATTGCATCACCAAAATTATTTACCATAGGTTTGCCTCTAACGTTTAGAGACGTATTAAGTAACACTGGACAGCCAGTCTGCTCATACCATTTTTTGAGAATAAGTCCCATGATAGTACCATCCTCATTTGCATTAATAGTCTGCACTCTACTAGAATTATCAGCATGAATAATAGCGGGCAACTCTTCACCTCTCTTACACTGATAAGTAAACTGCATATAAGGAGACTTCTTATCCATATGAAAGTATTGCTCTCTAAACTCTTCTAGGATGACTGGAGCAAAGGGTCTAAATAATTGCCTTCTTTTAATCTTATTAACTCTATCTTTAGCACCTGGGCCTCTAGGATCTGCTAATAGAGACCTGTTACCGAGAGCCCTAGGACCCCATTCAGCTCTACCATATGCTACGCCTGCAATGCCATGTACCAATAACTCATTAACCACCTTGTCCGCAAGGGTCTCCCTGTCTGACCCACGTTCTATATTGTAACCTAAGTATGGAGTATTAAATCTTACCTTACCTCCATATGATAAGCAAGCAGCTCCTAGAGCACCACCAGCATCACCTGGGTTAGGCATAATCCATAGTTTATTATTACATAACTTCTGTAACTCAGAATTAGCTACACAGTTTAAAGCAACCCCACCACCGTACACAAAATGCTTTGAATAGTTAGAGGCGATATCGAATAGTTCTTTTAACTCTTTCATTAAAACTATTTGAGCATTATGGGCTATATCTTCATAGGTATAATTAATCAGAAAGCTTTTATGTATATCATGTACACCTTTATGCAGGTTAGATCCTCGCTCGTCAGAGACAGGATTGAGAGGATCCATACAATACATCAAACCTGAAAGGTATTTAATAAGAGCGTTATTTTTTCTGCCGTAGGCTGCCATACCCATAAAGATATACTCTTCATCGAGCGGTCTTAAACCAACATACTTAGTTAAAGCGGTATACCATAATCCAATACTAGATGGATACTGCTTTGAATATTTCTTCCTGTATACAGCTTTACCTTCTTCATTGTAGCTACACTTCCATACAGTTGTAGTATCCCATTCACCAATACTATCAACAACAATTGCGGCTGCTTCATTATAAGGTGAGGTTTGAAATGTAGCTGCTGCATGGGATAAATGATGAGGATAACATACGTCCGGTTTCCAGGCCATCTTGCGTTTGCTTAAAGACGTTTTAACTTGACCGGCATAGAACTGTCTAGTTCTTTTTAGCAAAGGCTTCTCATAGAAAGCTTTTCTACCAATGTCAAAGTTGTCTTCAATATACTTCTTAAGAGAACCATCAATATGCTTATCATGCTTTTTACCAGAGAATCTCTCTGCATGAGACGCAAACAATATATTACCGTTCTCATCGACTACAGCAGCTGCTGCATCATGGAACCCTTCACTCCAACCTAAGTGTATCAAAATAATCCCCTTGTCTTACAAATGCCATCCAAATACGCTGCGAAGTGTTCATGTGCAAACTCGTCTGGATGCCCTAGCGGCATTCTACCAGTTCTAAATACACCCCGTAAGTCATCATCATTATTATCTGTAAATTCATTAAACGAGAGAGTCCAAAAATCATCTACGTTAAGATCACCCATACCAAATCTTGAATTAGTATTTAACTGCTTAAACAGAGTCTCAATCTCTTTCTTAACTGGATGAGATCTCTTTGTAGCTACTTCAACTAGCCTTTTATATTCTTTCCAGCAATTTTCATGAAACCATCCCTGGAGTAATTCAATATCTAACTCTTCACATATCCACTGCAGTTGAATCATATGGTTAAGAGTATTAAGTAAGCAAGTCTCTCTATTAGTAATAAGAGCATAATAATACTCCCAGTACTTTTTATTCTTCGTAATATGTTTTTCACCGTCATCTAATCTCGAAGGTGATACTTGTAGCCAGTCTTCTTTCTTTAAATCGTATACTTCAACCCTCTCAAAGGCTGACCACATTACAATACAATGCTTAACTTTATTCCATCTAAGATAGTCTATTGTATCTCTAAATATTTTACTATTAGAAGAACCAGGCCTAGCAATATTAACTACTTCCTTATTTCTCCTTTGACCGAAATGAGTACTCCAACGATCACGTTCTGGATTCTCTAATTCATCGCCGTAAGTATAACTGCACCCATTAACCAATAACATTATCTATAAACCCATACAAAACATCTGACATTCTTTCGTGTGATTCTTCTCCAGGATGTCCACCAGACCACTTCCCGTAATCCAACTTCTCTTCTTGAATAAGTCCATCGAAGCTCTGATCTATATAATAGCTGTTTTCTACTACATAGTCAAGCTTATTTTTTACACTCTCAATATAAGGACCTACTGCCGCATCGTATTCTACTACTTCTTTATATTTGTTTATAAAGTTATCTTTATAGTGTAAGTTGATAAGTGGTATACTATAAGCATCACATAATGCAGTTACAGCTTGCATATTAGATAAGGTATTCAAAATACCCCTCTCTGTAGAATGTATATAAGTATAATACATCTCAAATGCAGTCTTATGAGGTCGTGATTTAATTCTTCCTATAGATTGTGGATTAATCTGGGCCATATCAAGCCAATCATATTCACTCTCTTGTGGTCTAAAGATCTCAGTACGAGGAGGATCTGACCACATACATATAGCCACATCAGGGGATGAATTTGTAATATGTTCAATAGTTGTTCGCTGAATTCTCATATTACAAGAACCAGGAGCAGATATATTTATGACATCTGTTTCAAGTCTTTCAGCTAGTAGATTACTATACCGTTTAGATAGCATCTCATCACTACCATGATCTCTTGATAATCCAATACCGTATGTAAAGCTACAACCATTAACTAAAATATAATCACTCTTCATAAATAAACGGATCGTCCTTCTTAAGTTTTCGCATTGTTAACCATATAGTAATACGTGTTTTAATTTTGTAGTACAGTTTAAACATTATGAATCTCCTAAAATTCTATAGTATGAATCGCCGAACACTTTAACAAAAGATGTCTTCTCTATATCATCAGGATGACATGGTCTTAGATCATTAGGGTCTGTAGTAAAGTCTGGAGATTGAAATGCTATACTAAAGCGGCCGAAACCTCTGTGAACTTTAGTTGGTGCAATACCGCAATGATTAACATTAACGGGAAATGCTACTATGCGTCCAGGTTTAGGATTAACTGCTGCAATAACGTTTTCATTATCGTCAGCAAAAGCTGTATGCCCTCCCCAGTTAAGGTCCCAGTTCACGTTTGGATATACCATATAGGTCATTCCTTTAGGATTGTTTCCGTCAGGATGGAACATAGGTGAGTCACCAAACTTAAAGTTGTTAATAAATGCTCGATGAAATAAAGGCATACTTACACCCTCACCAATAAGACGGCGTCTCATAATAACTTGACAATCGTCAATAATCTTATGAAGTCCTACCCATTGATCCCACTTAAGAGATCTTCCTAAGGTAGCTGACGCTGCTCCATATTCTTGCTTATCAAAACCAAGACCCCAATGAGTGTAAGCACCGAACCATTCATCCATCTTATGTATCTCATTATCTTGAAATACACCATCATAGACAGTAACAGGACCGGTTTGCCAACTAGTAATCATCTTCTATTTATACCCCATAAAAAGTGCCGGCGAAAACGCCGACACTAGTCTTAAGTAAAGGCTGATTAAACAGCCTCGGCGTACTCGATAGCTGTCTCAAGAGCCTTAAGTTTAAGATTCTTTGACTGGCCATACCATGCTGATTGCAAACGAGCATCTGCATCGCGACCACGCTCATGATCAGTGAAGTAAGTTACTGCATTAAATGCACTCCACCAAGAACCAGATGCATACTGCGCACCAGGTTGAGTATCCACAAGCTCTAGAATTCGTTGAGCAGGTTTAGAGACAGTATCTCCTTCTGCTTTCGAATAGCTTGGGAATAAACTAGTTAGGTATTCGCTGAAAGTTTTATCATTGAATTGTTTAGATCCAAGAAACTCAGCCATCTCTTTATACTGTTGCAGTTTAAAGGATGCAACCCCTAGCATGTCTTTAACAGCATCAGCATCAAATGCTTTCTTATGGTTAAGCTTAACCGCATTTTGAGACTTCTGCTGCAATGATAAGGTCAGAGTATTATTACATACTACTCGGATAGGAGTAAAGCGTACATCAACAGATTGACCAAAGCGATGAGGGTTAGTAAAGAGGAGATAAGATTCAACTTCATCATTACCAAAAACTTTAAATGACTCTTTTACTTTAGCAAGTCCCCATACAATCTGACCACCTTTAAGCGATCCAGCTGTATGCATTTCCATGTCACCAGACATAACAAAGTCATTAAAGAACCCAAACGCTTCTTCGTTCTGAACTGGATTCCAATCCTTACCTACGATATCAAGAACCTTGTTATCAGAAGAGCGCACTAAAGCTTTCTTATCGGGGATCGAATGACCGCCGGAAGTGATAATTGATTCCTTACCAACAGTCCAGTTTAAGCCTGCTTTACTTAGCATTTGATCTGGAGATAGATCAGCTGGAACTTTAACGCCTAAACCATGCCATGGAGTATCTCCTGCATATGCCATTTGCGCTTTACCTTCTACAATTTCTAATTCATGACTCATAATATATAACCTCTATCAACATTTAATTTATATGCGGGACTTTTCATTCCCGCTTGAGAGTTCGGACCCTAACCCCAGATACTTTCGTAGGCATTACCTGGTCGCCTTATTTTATTATTATAGTGACTCTACTGTTTTAAGGCAACTATATTCCGAAGAAAGTTCTAACATCTTTCCAGGTACCTGATACTAAAGGTACATCAAACCCATTCTCAGG
>Ga0181380_1001386_pt1 | contig 10664 bp, 13 predicted proteins | sample 3SPOviralmetaG_FD_130116 | JGI IMG/M metagenome (GOLD analysis project Ga0181380, IMG submission 130116) | Marine viral communities from the oligotrophic San Pedro Time Series (SPOT) site, San Pedro Channel, CA, USA - 3 SPOT_SRF_2009-08-19 | ecosystem: Environmental > Aquatic > Marine > Strait... | reverse complement strand
TAATTCAAAATCATTCGCATCGGCATCCGCATTAGGATTTGCTGCGTTTGAGTATTCACCTACTCTTTTTTCAAAAAAATTCGTTTTACCTTGAATAGATATTGTTTCCATCCAATCAAATGGATTAGGAACATTATATATTTTCTTTAATCCTAGTGTTACTAAAAGTCTATCAGAAACATATTCAATATATTGAGCCATTAAATCATTATTCATACCAATTAATTTACAAGGTAATGATTCAGTTATAAACTCTTTTTCTATATCAACAGCTTCTGTAATAATTTCATATATTTCTTTATCAGAACATTTATTATTTAGTGAATGATGCATTAAAACAGCAAATTCGGTATGCATACCTTCATCTCTACTGATTAATTCGTTACTGTGACATAATCCAGGCATTAATCCGCGTTTCTTCAACCAAAATATAGAACAAAATGCTCCTGAGAAAAATATACCTTCAACACAAGCAAAAGCTATTACTCTCTTATTGAATTCAGATTTATCACTGATCCATTTTAGTGCCCAATCGGCTTTCTTTTTCACACTAGGAATAGTATCAATAGCATTTAATAATTTATTTTTTAAAGTAAAATCTTTAATATAAGTATCAATTAATAAAGAATATGTTTCTGAGTGAATATTTTCCATGGCTATTTGAAAACCATAAAAGAATGTAGCTTCTAAAATTTTAACTTCACGACAAAATCTTTCTACTAAATTTTCATTTACAATACCATCAGATGCTGCGAAAAAAGCTAATATACTATTTAAGAAATGTTTTTCATCATTAGATAAATTATTATAATCACTTATATCTTTTGTTAAATCTAATTCTTCTGCGGTCCAGAAGTTAGCTTGTGCTTTTTTATACATTTTCCAGAATGGTTCGTGTTTAATAGGGAAAATAACGAATCGTTTTTCTTCATCGGAAGTTAAAATTTCTTTATTCATATCAATATTATTATCAATATTTTTTTAAATATAATTTAAAATTATATATATTAATATTTTATATGAAAATATTTGTTTTTGACTTAGACGACACTATAATATATTATCCATTTGGAATAGTTAATTATAATTTAATAAATATTGATAAAAGCTTATCGATATTATTAAATTCATTGGATGGAATTAAATTAATATATTCAAATGGAACACATGGACATGTTATAGATGTATTAAAAAAGATGAAACTAGAAAATATATTCTCCAAAATATATGCCAGAGATACAATACCTTTTATGAAACCATATATAGATTCATTTAAATTTGTAGAAAAAGATATAAAAAAAAATGTTAATAATGTGAATGAATATTTTTTCTTTGATGATTTACTTGAAAATCTCCAAGCAGCAAAAAGTATTGGATGGAAAACAATATGGGTAAATATAAATTATATTGATAAACCTTATTATGTTGATTATGCTTTCCCTAATATACATACAGCAGTAATGTATTTTTTAATTAATTAATTGCTTGATGATTTGGATAGTTCTTTAAATATTTTGAGTTGTGATTTTAATTCAGAATTTTCTTTCCGTAATAACATAATTGTTTTTCTTAATTCTCTAAATTTTTCATCATTATTAGAAGAAACTTCTTTTGATACATTTTTTTTACGATTTAATATATCTTGAATATTATTACATTCAATATTGTAAAGATTTAATTCTTCCATTATATATATTATAAATATAATTATATAAAGAATTATCTAACGAATATTATATGCATATAAATAATAATCATTATAGAACTTTTACGGCATCATCTGAATTTTTTCAAGGATTTAAAGTAGATATTAATATAACAGAAATAGAAACATTAGATGATATTATTAAAATTTTTGTTAAAGAATTAAAAAAAGTATTAGAAATGAATAATTTTGAGATGTTATTAGATAAATTTAAATATGGTAATTCGTGGCATATACATACACATACATTAGAAGAAATATTAACTTCTGATAGAAATGATATATTATATATATGTAATCATTGTTAATAAATTATTTAAAAAAATATCAATATAATATAGAAAATGCAAATCTTTATTAAAACTCTAACAGGAAAAACAATTACACTTGAAGTAGAAGCTTCCGATACAATTGATACTGTGAAAGCAAAGGTTCAAGATAAAGAAGGAATTCCACCGGATCAACAAAGACTTATTTTCGCAGGAAAGCAACTAGAAGATGGTAGAACACTAGCTGATTATAATATTCAGAAAGAATCAACTCTTCATCTAGTTCTCCGCTTGCGATAAATTTGTAAATAATTCTAATAGTTGATATATATCTGGTCTTTTTTTATATTTTAAATCAATACATTTTCTAAGAACTTTTTCTAGTTCCGGATTATTATTTTTTATCATTCTTAATGATTTTAATACTTCACTACGGACAATATTAAAATCATCAACACTTTTTTTAAATATACAACCAGTCCATAATTCTATTAAAGTTACGCCGATAGAATATATATCTGATTTGTGATTTAATATTCCTTCCATTTCTTGTTCAGGCGCATAGAACCCAGTAGTTCCAACAATATGAGATGTTTTATCTGTTTTTGGTTTATATATACATGTACCATAATCTATAATTTTTATGTATACATTTTTATTATCATCTTTATGAACTACAAGATTATGAGGTTTTAAATCACCGTGAATAATACCTAAATTATACATAGATTTCACAGCTTTTAATATGGATATTGCAATACTAAATTTTCTATCTTCACTTAATGTATAATTCCATACGGTTCTGCCAAATACTATATCATAATTAGTTGATGGGACTTCACCAGTTTCTCTACCATTATTGATAGTATTTAATGAATACATATCTTTATTAATATAATGATATAAACTACCAGAATTAATATAATCCATTACAAGATAATAAATTGTTTTATCTTCATTGTAAGAATAACCATATATTTTTAACATTCTTTCAGAATCTACTTTTGATCCAATATATAATTCATTAATAAAATTATCATCTAAATCACCATCTTCATCAATAATATATTCTTTTATAGCAACTATATTTTTTTTATATATGCCTTTATAAACTGATAAATTAGATCTATCTATTTCATCTTCAATAGTAATTTTATTGAAGTCAATATATTTGTAGTTAGACAAGTCGTCCATTGTATTATTAAAAAAAAATTTTATAATGTTTCAAATTTATTATTAATATTAAGACTACTTAAAACTCACCTACAATATTTGCTAGAAACTCTTCGGGTGTGTGAGTAACACGATTTTCACCATTAATAATACCCATTAGGACATATCCAGCGAATAGATCATATACTGGATTGAAGGACTCGGTCAAAGCTTCGGCATTTTCCTTAAAGAACTCCCATGCTGGTAGAATTTCGTGAGGCATGGAGTTGATATCGAAATCGGATGTAAACACGGAACCATTCTTGAAGATATCAACTCGTTCAGAAGCAGGTGTAAACTCGGATTGATTGTTGATGCTTTGGAGATAGATGTTTATATCTGTGAGACACTTAATAGTTCCATCGCGGTCCTTGAGAGTAACGCCATTTGCTTCTAGAGTATCACAGTAGTTTGTGGCGGCAAGTTCACAACTCTTGATATTGAGAAGACTCATTTCACTGAGAGTATTTTCCATACCACGAAGAGAATCAATATTGACTCCTTGTAATTCAAAGCCCATCTTCATAACAGAGGAATAGTTGGCACCGCGACCAGCATTAGGATTGATGAGACCTTCTGCGAACTTATTAGCTGGATGAGTAGGAGACATGCGACCAAATGCTAGCATAAATGCTGTAAAGACGATGTTATCGTGGAAGTTTCCTGAGAACTTGGAGAAGAGAGTCTTATTGAATCGCATCTTTGCCATATGTGCCGAGGGAATATCAATAAGCTTATCTTGGGATTGAAAGCGGTCTAGGATGTCTTGGGCACCTTGCTTATTGAAAGAATCACGACCACCTTCGGGAGTAGCGTAATCACCAGCAAAGATATACTTTTCACGGACAGTTAGATTTTCCCCGGCATATCCGCTCATTGGAGCGATTTGTAGGGCATAATCACAAGCAACAGCGTCATATTCCTTATACTCGGAGATAGTCATATAAGAAACCTTCGATGGGAGGAAGGAGTGAGATTTAACTGTAACCTGGGTGCAATGGATAGTACTGAGGACAGTTGGTTCATATTCGCGGATCCAATGTGCCAAGGCATCCGAAGGCGAAACACCATCAGATCCCATGAACACAAAGGTCAAGTCCACATTCTTTTGAGAAATAAGATACATGATGAGAAGTTCATCATCAATGTCCTTTACGCCGACGTCTGTGAAAACATGAACGATCGGAGATGCCATAATAGTTGGTTGAGAGATAGAGTTTTTTCGATACGAGTTCTGCGATATAAAGCAGTGATTTCTTTGTTATACAATCAAGAACAAACAAAATCAAATTTATTTAAGATTAAATTAGTCTTCTTTACTTGGAAGAACAGAATCATCACAACTATCATCACCGTCGTCATCATCAGAATCAGAACCTACTAAATGATATAATACTCTATCTTTATTAGAATCATCATTAGGAGCATACATATAAGTTAAATCAACTAGGATATCTTTTAGTAAATCTCTGTCAAGGGTAAATAAGAAATTTTCTTTTACCATATTCATATATGTTTCAATCATACTATCAATATCGGTAATTTTAATATCGTTTTCTTTAATATATTTCGGTAAGATAGTGTGAATATTATCAGCATTAACTTGAACAATTTCCATTTATACATAAATATATTTTATTTTATTAATATTTAAACTAATTATAATATTTAATACAACTGTTTGATACATTATAAGGTGGTATTAAATTTCTTCTTTTATAAATACTGTTCATACAAATTCCATATTTATTTTTATATATTTGTGATTTTTTAGAATATTTTTTCTTTAATGTTTTAATACATTTACAATATTTTTTATTTAATTCTTTTTCTAAAATTTTATTATCTTTTTTTGATATTTTCTTTTTTTGTTTTTTTTCGATAAGTAATTTATATTTATCTTCACTTAATTTACTTTTTAATGATTTTTTTTTTTTAGATTGTTTTTTAGGCATTATAATATATTATATATAATATATGAATATAATATTAATAATTATATTGATTAATATAATATTAATACTATCATTAAAATATAGTATTTATTTAGCACTATTCTTTTTAATAATATTGAGTGTTTATATGATTAAATTTTATTATAATATAGATAATGTGTTAGAAGGATATACAAATAAAAATAATTTTGAAGAAAAATATAGAAATAATTTTTTTAAATTATTAAATAAAAATGTTAAAACAGAGTTAGATGAGAATATATTATTTAATAGTATTATGGGTAATTTTAAAGAATTAATGAAATTATTAAATGTAAGAGATGACATAGTTCCAGTAAATCAGATGTGTAAAGGTGAATTTAGTGATTGGGGTAAATGTTCAAAGACATGTGGACGAGGAAAGAAGACTAGACGATTTAATGAATTACAAAAAGCAGGAAAGACGGGTATAAAATGTATATATGAAAATGGGCAAATACAATCAGAAGAATGTTTTGAAAGAATATGTAATGATGGTGAAAATTGTGAGGATGATATAGATTGTTTAAGTGGGTATTGTGATAGAGATAGAAATACATGTTCATATAGAAATATGTGTTCAATAAGTCAAACTCAAAATTGTAATTTTCAAGAATGTAAGGCATTAAATGATGAGTTCGGTGAATATTCATATAATTTAGACAAAAATAAATGTGAAAATATTAGAAAAAATGGATACTTAGTGAAAGACGCAATTGGTGTTGGTGAGACAAGAGATATATTTAAAGAATTGAATAATTTCATAAAAGATTATAATATTAAATATTCTGAAGAAAAGATGGAATCATCAGAAGTATCATTATGTGGAAATTTAGATTTATCAAAAGGTGTTACTAAATGTAGAAAATATAATAAAGAAGAACAAAATTGTAATCAATCATGGCAATATAGTCCTAGTGGGTCATTTTCAGATAAAATAAACGATATTAATAATAATAACAAAGTAATTCCATGTTTTTATGATATATATAATAAACAATGTCTTCCAAAAAAAGAAGGAGATAAATTTACTAGATGTAAAAATTTACTTGTATGTAATGCTTCTAAATCGTTAGATTCAGGAGATACTTGTAGTGCTTTAACACAAGATACAAGTTCTGTACCTATTTATAATGACAAATATAAACAACCATCTTCACCTGGTTTTGGTCCTGGGTCTGGGCCTTTTACAGGATGTCTGGTTAATAATAAAGATAATTTACCTGGTATGTGTGGAGCTTTATCATTAAATTGTTCACCAGGTAAATATTCTAGATTTGGAGACGGTTATGAACCATGTAGTCCAGTTACTGCATCAGTCCCGGGCGCATATAAAACTTCACCAGGAACAAGTAAATATAATGCATCATTTGCATGTAATGCGAGTTTTTTTTGGCCGGGAACAGGGCTACCACCAAAAGATGAATATGGTAATTATTTATCACCGGGATGTTTAAAATGTAAAGGTACTTCTCCATCTGCAACTAGGTGTCTTTCATATAATACAGCAGAAAAAATAGAGGAATATTGTAATTATAATTACAGAGGAACTGGATTTTATCATCCATTTCTTAAAAATCCCACAACTAAACAGTTTGATAAAGGATATTTTAATGCATCTAAAATAGAAGATGTTCGTAAATATTGGAGTCCTAGTTATAGTGGTTCTGATGATGTTAAACCATTATGTTCTAATCCATGTAGAAAGAATGTAACCACTACTGGCTACTTAACTTCCGATTACGCTTTATGCACCAACCTAAAACCAAAAACAAAATGTAGTAATTATTATGGAGAGGGTGTGTTTCACTTAGCATCAACTAAATTTAATTGTCAGCCCGATGGTGATAGTTGTCAAGCAGATACAGGGGGCAATCACAAATTTAATCAAAAAGATGGTTGTGGTTGTAAAAAAATAGTTGATAAGAAGAACCGGACCACTTACAGCTGTACAGGTTATATAAATATTTAATATTATATAAATATTTAATATTATATATTATATATTATATATTATATATTATATATTATATTATATATGTATGAACATTTAGTTGGTCTTATATTATTATCATTAATTTTTATTATATCATTTTATATAATTCATAAATATAGATATTATGAATATGAAATATTTATTCCATTAGTTGTATCAGCTATAATTATAATTTATTTAATATATTATAAATCAAAAACAATTGAAGGGAATATAGAAAAAGATATATTTGATGCATTTAATGAATCACTTCCAACTAAGGATGAAATGGAGTTTCCATTAAATAAATTCTCAAAAATATTGAAGATATTAACATCACAATTAACTAATCAAGAAAAATATGGTAATAAACAACAATGTGAAGGAGAATTTGTTTTAAAGAAATTAACTAAAAAACCTTGCGGTCAAGGATTTAATGAAAGAATTTATAAAATAACATCACCAGGTGACAACTGTTTACATACAGAATTATATAAAGAAAAGGTCCCATTGAGATTATGTAATTATGATGAAAAATGTAATATAGATATAGATTGTAAATCAGAAAGATGTGATAATGGATTTTGTTCTTTTGATTTACAATGTAATCCTGATATGACACAAACATGTGATTTTGATAGTTGTATGAACTTGAATGATAAAAATGATGATATCGATAAATTTATTTATAAAGATGGTAAATGTACTGAAAATCCATGTAATGAAAATACATATGTAATGTGTAATGATTTAGATTGTGAAAATTTAGGATATGAATATAAATATAATGTAAGAGATAGTGTATGTGAAAAAATGGATTTATCACAATCAGATCCAAATGTTGATATAGATGATTATAATTCACGATTAACTATTATGGAAAATCTAAAAGATAAATGGGATTGTTCAAATATACCGAGTGGTTGTACTAAATGTTCCGAAAATAATTGTTATGTAGATACAAATATTAATAATATAACAGGTGATATATCTGTAAAACAAGTATATACTGATAAAAATAATTATTATGTATATGAAAATGGTATGTGTAATAAAGGTATATGTATAGCATATTCAAATGATGGTGAATGTATTCCATCAAAATGTCCAGAATCATAAATATTTTTTTCTTAAATATTGTAAAATCTCCATTAGAATCACACAGTCCATTTTATTATATTCAATTATTTCAGAAATCTCATTATATCGTTTGAGAGGTATATTTTTATCTTTTTGTAAACATAATTCTTTAAATTTAATCATGGCATCTAATCCATTATCAGTTTCTGACCATGTTGATTTAATCATACCATGTTTATACATATTTTTACCTATTGTTTTTAATGAAAAATTAAAACAATTTTTAATAATAATAGGTTCTTGTCTATAATAATATAATAAGTCTATTAATAACATTCTAGGTAATTTAATATCAGGAAATCTTTTATGAATATTTTCAATATATGTTTTTTCAGCATGTCCCCAATGATATATTTTTATAATATCATATTTTGATATAAAATTAATCCAATTATTTATATTTTTCTTTTCAGATTCAATTGTTAAGTCTTCAATAGTGAAATCTTTGAAAGTATATTCAGTTTGATTCATAATAATTAAACCAATTATACATATGTTTGGTAATTCATCAGATTGTTCATTATTAAAATAATTACCTTTTGTTTCTAAATTTAATACAGATTCTATATCTAATACAAACTCAATTGATGAAGAATGATGTAAAATTTCTTTAAAATCTCTTGATATATTTCTTGGTTCAATAATTAAATTATCATGTTTATTCATATGAATAATTTTTTCTTGAATAATTTTAGTAGAAGAATCTTTTAATTCATATAAATTTTTTAATAAATATAAATTGTCCCATGTATTTATACCTATATTAATTAATTTATTTCTATCTTGACATGAAATATTCCATATAAGAGTTATTTCTTTAATTTTTTCGGCAAGTTTTTTCTTTTCGGTTTCCCAACAGCTTTGCTTATTATTCATATTAGGATATAATTCTATACACGATGGATTAGGATATAATTGTAAATCATTATTTTTTAATCTGTTAAGCCAGTCAATACCTCTAATAACTTTTTCTCTAAAAATATCTTCAAAAATAACCAAACCGATGTGATTTTTCTTTTCTAATATTTTATTATTATATTTATAATCTTTACCAAATAAAAAATAAAAATTATTTCTTAATATATATTTCCTCAAAGCAGAATTAAAAGCATACAGTGAACATTTATTATAAAAAACATTGTATGTATTACATATTTCACGACATCCTGATTTAAAATTTAATATTTCTGGAACAATATTAATTATTAAATATTCGTCATTATTTATTATATCTAATGATATATTATTTATATCAGGAAAAATATACATAAATAAATTTTTTTTTATCATTATATCACATTTAACGAATAATTTATATTTATCAGATATTAATAATGGATTAATAATTAATGGATCATTATTATATATTTTTTTTTATTGTTTGATCAATATTATTATATTTTGTGAATAATAAATCAGAATAATATTCCCGTGATTTTTTTATAATATTATCTATAAAATCATTAATATAATCATCAGATATTTTATTAACATATTTGTTAAAATAATTGTTAACATCTTGTTCAAAATTTAACGAATTATTTAAATGTATTTGTAATTTAAAATAATCACAAACAGGATCATTATTAATATAATTACGGAGTAATTTAAATTCTCTTATATCCGAAAGATACTCCATATTTTTAAATAATATATTAAAATAAAATAATTAATTTATTTAATTCTTTTAGTTTTTTTCTTTTTAGATATTTTTTTTATATGACGATTCTTAGAACCTGATTCACACTCTACTTTTTCCCAAGATCCAGAATTTTCTGTTGTTTTTGGTATTACATCAGTAATATTATGACCACCACCACTTGGTGCTGTCATTAACCAATTATCTTTATCATATTCTTTTGTTATTGTATAATATGTTGGCATACCGATCGGTCTGACACAATCACCTACTTTCCAACTAAATGTTTCACCGCCTTTATTTTGTAGTTTAGATTTCTTTTTAGATTTTTTCTTAGATCTTTTAGCACCAGTGGAATATAAGTTAGGATAATCTTGATCACCGATATCAATATACATTTTACTTATTAACATTTTTATAAATTCATTTGGTCTTTCCATCATTCTTATTCCATCATTTCTAGAAATTATTATTTTAGGATCTAATAATCTTTCAACATATTTTATAAGAATCTTAAATTCTTGTTTATCTTTTTTAGTAAAACAATTAATATATTTTTTAGTATTAATTAATCTTTCATGAACACTTCTTATATAATATTTGTCACTCATTATATAAATTATTAAATATTAAATTTTTCTTTAATTTCTGGATAATCATTATTTAATATATTTTTAATTGGTTTAATTTTATATAAATCTGAAAATTTCATATATGTATCATAAGTTTCTGGTTTATCAGCGTGTTCATT
>Ga0181380_1001385_pt1 | contig 10664 bp, 27 predicted proteins | sample 3SPOviralmetaG_FD_130116 | JGI IMG/M metagenome (GOLD analysis project Ga0181380, IMG submission 130116) | Marine viral communities from the oligotrophic San Pedro Time Series (SPOT) site, San Pedro Channel, CA, USA - 3 SPOT_SRF_2009-08-19 | ecosystem: Environmental > Aquatic > Marine > Strait... | reverse complement strand
TAACACTGGTAGCACAGCTGATTATAGCGAAATAACAGAGAGACAATTTCAAGTTACTCGTTCTGGGTCAAGTTCTGGTATGGAATTACAAACATTAGGAACATATAGTGGCTCTGGTGGATTTATAGACTTAAAACCAAAAAACACTACTGCAATGAGGATTGCTGGAGATGGAAACGTACTAATTGGAACAACAACTGATACTGGTGAGAAATTAAAAATTGTAGGTGAAAACGTTTTAATAGATTCTACATCTAATGTTTATTTTACTTTAGACAGAGCTGATGTAAATAATAGAAATGCTTTAATTCAATTCAAATCTGGAGGAACAAGAGATTGGATGGCTGGATTATTTTATGGAAGTTCCGATTTTGTAATAACACCAACTTATGCTGATGCATCTGATGGAATTACAATTAAAAAAACTACTGGAAACCTACTCATTGGAACAACAACAGATAGTGGAAACAAACTAGAAGTTAATGGAGTTGCTAGTGCTACAACTTTTGCTGGAGATTTAAGAGGAACTATTAATACTTTAACAACTGGAGTAACACAAACTGCTAATGATAATAGTACAAAAATAGCTACGACAGCATACGTTGATAGCGCAGAAGCAGGCTCGAGTGCATATGGCTCATTTACTCCAGCCGTTACACAAACGATATCATCTGGAGGAAACGTAGGCGTTAAATCAACTTTATTATTTGCTACGAGTCAAATAACGGCATCAAACATAACAACGTCAGCAACAGGTCTAACATTTGCAACGGCAGGATTATATAATATTAGCTTTAATTTTGCATCTAAAGTATCATCAACTGCAAATAGAACATTAGCAGCTGCCAACTTAGAATACTCTACAGATGGAGAAACCTGGACAGAAATAGTAGGAAGTCTGGTATACAATTATGACAGAGGAACGGCAACAAGTGGAGGAGCATCATCCTGGGGGTTTGTTTATGATGGAAGTGCAAGTGCAAGCTTTATACATAGCATAGCAACATCATCAAAAATAAGGGCTAGGTTTTGGATAGAAGGCAGGGCATCAAGTAGCTCTGGAATAACAACAATTATAAATGGGTGCAGATTATCTGCCCACAAAATCGCATAAAATGGCAAAAACAAAAAACGAAATAATATACGAATGGGTTATAAGCTCAATGGATTGTAGAATACAAGAAGAAGTAGAAGGGCAAGAATTAAGGAATGTAGTTAATATGGTACACTGGAGAAGAACAGCAACGATAGGAACAGAAGGAGAAGAAGGATACTACTATGCCGATGTATATGGAGCTTTAAGCTTAACAAACCCAAACCCTAATGATTTTATATTATATGAGAATTTGACAAAAGTAGAAGTAGAAGGGTGGCTTAATGAAATGACAGAGCCAACACCTCAAGACTTAGATGCAAGCCTAGAAAAAAATATAGAATTACAAAAAAACCCAGTAGAAGAAACACTACCTCTACCTTTTTAAAAAGTGAAAATGATAAACGAAATAGCAAGCAAATTCTGTACAACAACGATACTGCTAAACGTAGGTGCAATAGGAATGAGCCTAACCAACGTAGAAACTGGACTTAAAATAATAGTTTATATTTTTACTATAGTATGGACTGCATTTAAAATATTAAATGAATTAAAAGAATGGAAAAAAAAATAGGATTTAATATAAAACTAAATTATTTCAAATTATCAGAATTTGACCAACCAGGAAAACCAGGTAGTGGAAAAGAAAATATGGATATAAATCTTTTGATGATAGTAGATAATATGAGAAACAGAAGTGGAATACCATATACTATAACAAGTGGATACAGAGACCCAGATTATAACCGAAGCATAAATGGAGCAGAAAACTCATCTCATTGTAAAGGACTTGCTGTAGATATAGCAGCACCAACAAGCACCCAGAAATACTTAATAATTGAAGCAGCTCTACATTTTGGAATACAAAGAATAGGAGTAGGCTCAAATTTTATACATATAGATATAGATGACAAAGACAAACCAGCAAAAGTATGCTGGACTTATTAATTAAAAAAAAACGAAATGAAAAAATGGTTTAGCACGATAGTAGTAAAACAAATTCTACACAGCAAAAAATTTATATATGCAATTTCAAGCATAATAATACCAGGCATAGCTTCCATCTTAGGAGTTGATGAGCAGACATCTTCTAATTTATTTTATGCTTTATTAAGCCTTGCAGGTTTTCAAGGCATAGCAGACATAGGAAAAGAAGCTAAGAAAAAATAGTGAAAGAATATAGGCCAAGACTTACACCAAAGGAAAATAATGTAATACAGGAGCATAGAAGAAAGAAAACTAATCGGCTTATAATAGGAGACATACATCTCCCATACACTCATCCACGATACCTACAACACTGCATAGACGTATATAACAAATGGGACTGCAATGCCGTAAGTATGACTGGTGACATAATAGATTCACATTTTGCCAGCTTTCATTCAATTAATACTGAAACTCACGGAGCAAAATACGAGCTCGATATGGCGATAGAAGAAGTAGCCAAATGGTACGAAGCATTTAATAACAATACCGTACCAAACGGAATAACTATCACCCTGGGCAACCACGATTTAATAGTGGCTCGTAAAAGTGAAGAAGCAGGAATAGACAAAAGATGGGTGCGAAAACTTAATGAAGTACTAAAATGCCCAGATTGGATATTTGAAGAACAATTTGTACACGATGGAGTTTTATACACTCACGGAACAGGATGCAGTGGAAAAGGAATAATGAAGCGAGTACAAAACTGGGGACACTCAATGTGCCAGGGCCATATACATACCCAGGCTTTCGTTGACTATACGGCAAGCCTTAACGATTTAAAATTCGGATTACAAGCTCCCTGTGGAATAGACTATAAAAGCTGGGCCTTTTCTTATGCAAAATTTCATACGGCGAAACCCATACTAGGATGTGCCGTAATTTTGAACGATGGAAAACACCCCATAATTGAACCATTAAAAATGGAATAAAAAAAGACCTGGCGATTACGATAAAAGCCAGGCCTTACAAACAAGATGTAAATATCGAATAATCGATATCGAACTGAAACACAAAGGTACACAAAAAAACTATACAAAAATGCAGTATTGCTTCTTAAAAACAAAGCAAAAAACCCCTTAATTTTTACTAAAAAAAACCATAAATTTACAAAATATTTGTAAGTCGCACTTTATCAAGCACTTACAATATAATTATAATGTTGATAACATTAGTTTATTGACAATAAAGTGTTATATTTACATCAACAAACAAACAAAGAAAACAAGATGAAAAACCTAGACAAAAACCCAAACGCAAAACTTAAAGCAGGAGACAAAGTACAATACACTAGAGACTTTGCCTTCGGAAAAACAGGGACAGAAATAACAAAGGTAATAATGATACACAAACACAAGGTATTATTAGAAAACGGACAAACACTATACAAAGTAAACTAATAACGCAGGACTAAAACAAAAAAAACAAAATGGATAGAAAACAAATTATCGAACGAATCGAACAACTAGAAAACGCTCAACAAATGATATATGAAGCACAAACAATCATAGATGAGCAAGTAGAAGGAATGTCAGCAGAACAACACTACAAAGCATACGGAAGGTACGGAATCGACCAACTAATGGGAAACGGAAACCCATACGACTCAAGCATTCAATCATTAATAGAAGAATTACAAAACCAATTATAAGATGAAATATTTAAGCGATTATATGGAGCAAGCACAAACGGACCTGTTCCACAAAACAAATACTTTTTTTGCATTTTCTGAAAAACAATTCAAGGAGCAATATACAGAAGGCACGAAATATGTAGACTTAGGAGGAGGAATGATAACACCAAAGGAAAACGCAAAAGAAGTAAGTCAGAAACTACAAAGCATATACAAAGAAGCAATGGCACAAGACTTAGAAGAAAACGGAATACAAGCAGTTATAGAGCGAGAACTAAACAACCACGAAACTTACTATACTAACGATTTAGAGCCAGTAATCGAGGCTTTAAAGGATTATCCAGAAATAACACAAAAAGATATTATAAAAGTTTACAAAAGAGAATGGGAAAAAAAATATAATTATTAAAAATAAAGTTGATAAGCCTAGGTTTTTAACAATAAAGTGTTATATTTACATCAACAAACAAAAAAAAACAAGATGAATAGATTAAATTACAACGATTGGATGTTATATATTTATAACACATTAAACAAGACAGACAAGAAGCCAGCTATAAGAACAACTAAAGAGATACAAAAAGAAATAGATTATCTTAGAGCAAAAGACTGGAATACATCAGAAAAAATACGTGCAACTTATTCTATAAAAAAATGAATACAACAGAAAAAGTAAAAAACTTGATGGAAGACATTCCAGATTTAAAAGATAACGATACAAGACTATGCTCTCATATTTGGTTCAGAGAACTAGAAACAATGGGAGTAGATGTACATAAACAACCTATAACGGACTTTTTAAGATTATACGCAAAATCTAAGCTCACCCTAGGTCCAACCATAAAAAGAGCCAGAGCAAAACTCCAGGAAGAAAATCCAAACCTAAGGGGACAAAAATACAATATAAGGAAAGGAGTAGCACAAGATAAATGGAAACAAAAACTAGGATATAATGTCTAAAATAATATGTGAAGACTGGGAGCTATATGATTACGAACCAGTAGATATAACAAGCACTCAAGCATACACAGGCGAACAATTTAAAGACATAAAAATGGAAGCTAAATGCATAAGAGTATATGGAACAGAGGACCAAGTAAAAGAAGCCAGCAAACATTACAACATAGATGAAGCACACGAATATAAAGTAGAACCAAAGGGCTCATATTGGCATTTTATATATGGAAAAAAGGCTCAATCTATAAACGAAAAAGTGGAAAAAAAACTAAAAGAATATCAAGAATTATATAAAAAAAATAATAACAAACTTTTAAAAATAAGAACTAGATGAACTTAGCCACTAATATATTGAAGATGAAAAGGGAATATTACAAACTTAAAAGGATAAAACTTTTAAATCGTAAAGATGAACTAATAAATGAAGGTAAAGGAATAGAAGCAACGGCTCTAGAATTTGCAATAGATTCTGTCCAGGAATTTATATCAGACTTAACAGAAATGATAAACGAGATAAAAAAATCAGAAGAATATCAAATAATGTGCGAAGAATTAATTAATAATAAACTAAATAAATAAAAATGGAAAAAGTAAGTGAACTAAAAAGAGTACAATCAAAAGGAACATTTAATGAATTATTCAAATTTGAATTAGAATTCACAGATGGAACAATTGGTATAATTTACAGAAAAACGGATGAAGCAAAAGTACACGTAGGCGAAAGCTATACATATACAATAAATGCAAAAGATACAATAAAAATAATTCCAGAAGGCAAAACATATACAGGACCAAATAATTATAATACAACCAATAGCACTGGACCAATTGCAAACATACAAATAAAAGAAACCGAATCAGTGAGAATAGCAAAATCTGTAGCAATAAAATCAGCTACGGAACTAGGAATAGCTCAAGGCTTAGAATTAAAAGAGATACTAGAAACGGCAAAATTTATGTCTGATTTCATAATAAAAGATAATTAAACTGATGGATAAAACAACAGACAAGACAATAGAAATAGCTAAATGCACTCTGGCTAATATGTTTGAAATAAGAAAAGAAGAATTTGATAGACCACTATCAAGAAAAAGAGGGGTGGTCGAAGCCCGTAGATTTCTGATATATTATTTAGTGGATGAATTAGGGATGAGATTTCTACACATACCTCCAAAAATGAAATCAATAAAGAGCCACGCTACGGCTATGCATCATTTTTATAAAATGATAGATTTATTAGAATTTGAAACAACAACAAAACTAAAATATATAGATTTTAAAAACCAGATGGCAGATAAAGGATTATCAAATTTAGAAACAGAACTGATGAAACAAATAAAGATGAAAAAAGTAATATCCTGGAATATTAAACAATTAAAAGAGATGATAGATGAAGCCTAGTTACTACGCAATTATTCCATCCAATGTGAGATACAGCAACCTCAAGCCAAACACTAAACTATTATATGGAGAGATAACAGCACTAGCAAGCAAGGAAGGGTACTGCTTCGCATCAAATCGATACTTTGCAGAATTGTATGATGTAACAAAGAACACAATCAGCTCCTGGATTTCAGATTTACATAAGGCAGGATTTGTAAGCGTACAATTAATAAAAGAAGGAAACCAGGTAGTCGAGAGAAGGATAGGTATAACTCAAAAAGGGGACACCCCTATAACTAAAAAGAAGGACTATAATAGTACAATTATTAATACTACAATTAATACTTTATCTAATAGGATTAAAATTTTTGAAGCTGAGGTTTTAAATTTAGAATCAGATAACAATATAAGCCGACAATTTATAATTTACTGGTCAGAATTAAATAAGAGCAAAACTAAGATGAGGTGGGAGCTAGAAAAGACGTGGGATTTAAAAGCAAGAATTTATCGTTGGAAAGCAAGGCAAAAAGAATGGAATAAAACTGCACCAAAAAATAATACTTTCAAAAACAAGATGGATACCTACAAAAGAGCAAGTGAAATGATGAAAAAAATAAACCAGCAATGAAAATACTCAATTTATATGCTTGTCTTGGAGGGAATAGATACAAATGGAACGAAGTAAAAGAAGACATAGAAGTAACAGCAGTGGAAAACGACCCAGAATGTGTAAGATTATATAAGGAAAGATTTCCAAACGATAAAGTAATAGAAGCAGATGCACATCAATACTTATTAGACCACTACAAAAAATACGATTTAATATGGAGCTCCCCTCCTTGCCCTACACATTCCACATTTCAACTATCAATGAAAACAACAAGGAAGATGGCATATCCAGATATGAAATTATATCAAGAGATAATATTTTTAGATGCATTTTATGAAGGCAAATACGTAGTAGAAAACGTTATACCATTTTATGAACCACTTATACCAGCAAAAAAAAGAAACAGACATATGTACTGGACTAATTTTAATTTGCCAAATATAATAAGCAATAGAAAAAATCCAGACTTAGGAAGAACAAAACAAGTAATAAAAGAACTATCTAAGTTTCACGATTATGACTTTACAAAATACAAAGGAGAACAATCAAGAACTAAAATGGCAAGAAACCTAGTAGACTATGAAGCAGGAAAAACAATACTGGAAACAATAATAGGAATAAGAAAAAAAGAAGACCAAAAACAAACAGAATTATTTTAAAAATATGATAAAGAACATACCAATAGAAGAACTGAGAATGCACGCAAATTCTATTCTTTGCAAAGCATACCTAGAGCTAGGACAAAACCCAACAGATGATACCATAGTAAGCTGGGGAGTTATTCTAGCCGAGGACTTAAGTAAAGATTTCAGCAATATGGAGATAACAGATGTAATAGAAGCTTTCAGAATAGGAATAAGGCAGACAGATAAATTTCATATAATACCTAAAACATATTATAAATGGATAAAAGACCACAGGCAAATTATATGGAACAATGAAAAAATAGAACCATCTATGCAGGACAAACGACTGAACTACAGAACCAGGAAAGGAACAGGAATGAAAAGGATTAGTATTAACAAAACAAAACAAATAAAATGATTAAATTTGTATGCAAAAATTGTAAAAATGTAAAAGAACTACAAAAAGCAACTATAAAAGTTATAGAAGGAAAAGTAAGAACAAAGGAAGCAAAATGTAAATGTGGTAAATGGATGCAAGAAATAGAAAAAGAATTCACAGGACATACAACAAACATAATAAGAACAGAGCCATCACTTAAAAAAAGATAAATGACAAAAGAAATAAAAACAACGCTAAAATATGTTAACCTTTCAGCAAAAAGAGGTATAAAAGAAGAATATACAGAATACAGAAAAAGGATGAAAGAAAACTATTATAAAGTAAAATATTATTTAAAAGGAGAATTAATATGGGACAGCTTATCTAAAGGAACTTATAGAACAAGAAAACAATGAGAATAATCGACCATTTAAAAAGAGCAACCTTTGAACCAGAAACAAGATGGATAGTAAAATATAACAAAATTGGTAAAGTAATAGAAATAAAACAACTATACGACCCAGAAAATTATAAAAAGATAAACAAGCATAAAAGAGAAATACTAAAAAAGGAACAATTAATAAATATATTAGAAAATGACAGGAAAAAGTAAACATTACTGGGACACAGATAGAAATAAATCACACTTTCAAGAATGGCAAAAAAAAGTAAGTGAAATAGAATACGGACCACAAAAGGAAGAAACAAAAACTCCAAAATATTATATAGGAAACAAAGGGATGGAAGCAATAGATGTAATACATCAATTTAATTTAAGCTACGACTTAGGAAGTGCCTGCTCATATATTTTGAGAGCAAAGAACAAGCACAAAGATGGAGGAAAAGAATGCATAACAAAAGCAATAGAGCATCTAAAGTACGAACTAAGAAAACTAGAAAGATGAAACAAAAGAGCGAACGAGAACAACTGATAACAAATTTAGATATAAACTTAGCCCTTGCATTAGTTAAATGCTTAAGCGAACACTTACATACAATGCAGTGGACACATTCACAAATGGTAAAGCTAAAATTTAATAAGCTTTTAAAAGTGGCAAAGCAATACGAAAAAGAGATAGACAAATCAATGCACACAACAAACGATGATACAATAGAAAACATATACGATGCTTTAATGGACTCAATCCTGGAAGCAAAACAAATAAGCATAGAAGAATATGACAATAAAAAAAACGATTCTAATAATAAATCTAATAGTTAAGACTTTAGTAGAATTAATCATAGTTTGCACTTTTGGAGTAGCAATAGGAATAGTAACATTTGCAGGAGTATATATATTTAAAAGCATTAAAAAAGCAATAGAAGACTATTATATTCATTTAAACAATTAACAACGCATTATTAATAACTTACGGAGCTATAACACCTAAAACTCGTAATATGCCGTTAAATTGCAGATGTGAACGAACAGAAGCAACAAGAGAGAATAATAACATACTTAAAACTACAATACAAGAATGTAAGGTTTTGTGCTTCATTAGGGGGTCAATACCAACAATATCAAAGCCAAAGAACAAAAGCAATCAAAACTGGATATGTTAAAGGCTTTCCAGACCTACAGATAACAGAAGCACGAAAAGGATATCACGGACTATTTATCGAACTCAAAACAAAAACAGGTAGGATTACATCACACCAGAAGCAATGGATAGAAGACCTCAACGAAAGAGGATATATAGCCAAATGTTGCAAAGGAATGGAAGAAGCTATGGATTTAATAGATTGGTATTTGAATCAAAACCCAAAAAAAAGAGAAAAGTCACATAAAAATGAGTAAAACTAACCAAATCTATCCGAAAATGAGCAAAGATGACAGAACCTATTCGTTAATGAGTGAAACTGACCAATACTATCTATTAATAACCAAAAATGAGGAAAACTAACCAAATCTATCTAAAAATGACCATTAATGACAGAACCTATACAATAATGAGTGAAACTAACCGATTCTATTCATTAATGACCAAAAATGACTAAAAATAACAATCCTAACCAATCCTAACTAAAACTAACCAATAATATATAAACCTATCCATTAATGACCAAAAATGACTAAAAATAACAATCCTAACCAATACTAACTAAAACTAACCAATCCTAATCAATTCTATCCAATACTAACCAATACTAACAGAATCTATACAATAATGGATGAAACTAACCGATAATAACTAAAAATAACCAATAATAAGGTATAATATATAAAACTCACTAAAAATGAGACAGATAAGCAAAAAACAAAAAGCAATAAACAAAGAACTAAAGAAAGTTTATAAAGAGATAGCAGACACAAGAGGACACTACTGCACTGGATGTGGAAGAAGTGATGTGCCATTAAGCCATAGCCATTACATAGCTAGAAGCAGAAGGAAGGACCTGGAAACAGATATAAACAACATAACATACCACTGCCTATCAATGGGAGAAAGAAAAGGATGCCACGATTTATGGGAGGGAGGGATAGCAGATAAACAAAAGCTATTAGACTACCAACAAGCAATGGAATATATCCTAGAAAAAGACACAGAGCTATACTTTAAATTAACAGAATAACAATGCCAAAGCTACCAGACAAAAAGAACAGACCCTGGATACCTAAACGAGAACGCAAACAGGAAGCCTTCAGAAGCACAGGTAGTCGCTCATCGGGGGATATGCGTCAATTTTACAATAGCATAGCTTGGAGAAGCCTTAGAAATTATAAGATACAACTCAATCCATTATGTGAGAACTGTGAGCGTAAAGGACTAACAGAACCAGCAAGAGAGATTGACCACATAGAAGCAATTAAAGATGGAGGAAAGAACCTAAGCCTTAGCAATCTACAGAGTTTATGTAGAAGCTGCCACGCTTCCAAGAGTGCTAAAGAAGGACAAGCAAGAAGATATATAAAGAAAATTTATTAATTTATAAGAAGACAAGGGGACTACAAAATCTTAAAACCAACAATACTGAAGACCGATGAAACCCAATCT
>Ga0181380_1001384_pt1 | contig 10665 bp, 16 predicted proteins | sample 3SPOviralmetaG_FD_130116 | JGI IMG/M metagenome (GOLD analysis project Ga0181380, IMG submission 130116) | Marine viral communities from the oligotrophic San Pedro Time Series (SPOT) site, San Pedro Channel, CA, USA - 3 SPOT_SRF_2009-08-19 | ecosystem: Environmental > Aquatic > Marine > Strait... | reverse complement strand
TTAATTTCGTTTGACATTAATTGTACTCCGCTTCAATCATTACTTCCGTTAGGAACGCAATCATATTTATCTCAAGATCAGCTACAAAGTTTGCCTTATACATATAATCTGCAAGAGTAACAACAAAACCAGGTAAAGATCTCATTTGAACTTTATCACCAGACATGTCATAGATGCGACGGAACATTTCATTCATATCTTGGTCTGAGTTTTTTGCAACCCATTTACGCATGTTAGTAAAGTCTTTTGCTTTTAATAGTCGAAACAATTCGTCAAGCGATTCTTGTTTAAGGTTAACAAAAATACCTTCATCAATTTTACCAGACGCAGAATAAGATTGTAGCTCAGTAAGTACACGACGGAAATCAGGAAAATGTTTTTGGATTACTTTAGCAACAACACTTTTATCATAATCAACGTTTTCCGTTTCAAGAATTGCCTCTACTCGTTTCATAAATTGCATAGCCAATTTAGGGCGATCTGTTTGTTCAATAGAGAAATCTACTTCAGATAAACGAGAACGTAAAGGTTGAATAATACGATTTTTAAAGTTACAAGTAAAGATAAAGCCACAATTGGCTGAGTATTCTTCGATAAAGTTACGAAGAGCCGGTTGTACATTCGCTGCATTAAGATAATCAGCTTCGTCAAAGATTACATATTTACGGCCACCTTGTAATGATACCGCAGACGCATATGTTGAAACGTCATAACGAATAGCATCAATATTAACATTGAGTGAGCCATTCATAATTTTATAGTCACAGCCGAGTTCTTCAAGCATAGCTTTTGCTACAGTTGTTTTACCTACGCCAGGACCGCCAGTCAATAGCAAGTTTGGAACGTTATCATCAGATACGAACTTTTCAAACATTGCTTTAGTTTTTTCAGGGAGAATAGTATCCGCAATTACTTGCGGGCGGTAGCGCTCAACCCAGAGCACTTCATTTTGTTTAGCATCAATAGACATATTGTCTCCATAATATAATATAAAGTAAGGAAGGGGCTAATTAAAGCCCCAACCATTATTATTGCACAACCTTATCAGACATAGGTCCTTCTGGTACGTCGGCTGGTGCCGCTTCTGGAGGCATACTACCACGCTGCCCGGCTGCTCCTTGCTGACGCAAAAACTCTTCGGTTTTGTTCCGAAGGATCCCAACTCCTGCAAGCTCGCGGCCTTCAAAAGCACCACGACGAGATGCCACGTCAATAATTTGCACGAACGTAGCGATATCCTGCATAGTTAAATTAGCATCAGGTGCGCCTTGTGGTTGTTCGCCAATGACTTGTGCGTCTTCTACTTGATCATCATCCATTATGATTGTCCTTTCTTATAAGTCGACTTTGTATCAATTGCTACGATATATGTAGCGTTTTCTCCTTTAAATTCAGAGATACCCTTTGCGCAAAGAGTAATCTGATAGTCTTGCGGAAGAAGTTTAAGATTATCTGTTTTGATAATGATATTAAACTCATCTGCAGTTTCGCCAATCTCAACACCGTAATCATCTGCATTTGGAGATGATGTGTCTACAGCTTTAAGATAGACTTTGCCTTCTTGACCAACGAAAGCAATCTCAGAAAATTGAAGTACACCAGCTGCTTTGAGCACTGTTTGCATTTCATCCCAAGAAATATTCACTTGCACATCCACCGATGGAATACTAATTTCCTTATTTGGAGGAGTGTGAATCATAGATACGTCAGCGTACGTATATTTAGTGCGCTTTTTACCTTCAGTGATCACAAAATATTTATCTCCAAACTCAACGTCTGGTGCAGTGTATAGTGATAAAATTGACAAAAACCGCGATAAATCGTAAATACAAGCATCTTGGGGGATTGTATCGGGAATATTAGCTTGAGCGATTAATGTTTTTTCGGGTGTAATTGTTTTGAGAACGTTGCCCGGTGTCATTAGAATAGATTTGTTAATAGTGGAGAAACTCTTTAAGATAGAAAGAGTTTGTTCAGAAAATTGCATTATATAGAACTCCTAATTGTATTTGCATTATTTAATAGTATCACGGTTTTTTGTTTCTGTCAACTTTTTTCTTCGTTTTTTGATCCCTTCTTTTCTCAGCTCGGTTCTTATAGTTTTGTGATTTACTTGTCTTGTCTGCAGTAGCATTAGCTCCAATCTGTGACAGATGGCCTAATGAGCCTTTAAACACATGCATACCAATATGGTGTAAAGGTATCCACGGACACATCCAAACTTTCATTCCAGCTTTGCGAGCCCATCTACAAAAGAAATAATCTTCTGACAAATATCTTTTTGATTCGGGATCAATAACGCAATCAAAGTATGCCATTATTTCTCGCGATCCATCAAATGATTCGGTGCGGGCATGATCTGGTAGATAGCTTTTTTCAGGATAAGCTTCAGCAAATTTCTCAAGTGTTGCACGAGGAATAAGCATAAACCCAGTACCACCTTCTCCAATTTCAACCGGAGCATCGAGTCTAAATGATGCTGATTCTCCTACTGGATTAAATACATAGTCACCAGCATAGTTTTCTAATTGGAACGGATCATCATCGCCATAACCTTGTTCAGCAGCAAGTTTGATTTTTTCCCAAGCTAAAATTTTCTTAGGATATGGTGCACAAACAATGTTATATTCTTCAGGATCAGTAATCTGTAGAGCTAACATAGCTAAAATATCTTTAGCGTTAAAGCCAATATCCGAATCAATAAACATCATATGAGTACATTCAGATCTCATAAACTCGTCTGTAACATAGTTACGAGCTCGTTGAATTAAGCTTTCATTAAACAAAAAGTAAAACTGAACCTTAATACCATTAACAGCGCACATGGTAGATAGGTCAGTACAAGCTTTTGTAAAACTACCACTGCATTGGCCTCCGTACATGGGAGTACCAATAAAAAGAGAATATTGTTTTAGTTCATCTACGTGAACTTGACGTTTCATCATTGTGTTTGCTCCAAATCATTTTCAGCACGATATATAGCTTGTAACCTTAGGATGTCGGCGGCAACATCGTGGGTACTATCATGTAATTTAAAATTATCATTCCACCATTGTTCATCATTAACAGGAATAAATCCGTTTTTTGTAGTAAAATTAAACTTAGCATCGATATATGTTCGAGTATCGCGGACATTCCAGTGTGGTAAACAGGAGTTTAGCATTGGAACTCTTTTTGTTTCTCGAGCAAGCCTATCTAAAATAACAGGATCAAATCCATTTGATCTACTCCACCAATGCTTTATTCCATCGTGGCTTTTAATATACGAGCAAAGTTCATCGACAAATTGACCTGCAGTAAGGTCGCTGTCTCTTGGTTTAAGTTGTATCCTAATATCTTTTGGTTGGTCTAACCACCATTGAAGATCATCCTGAGTATAGGAAAAATCATAATTTTCTATTTGGTTTTTAATAGATAATTTTGATTTACGAATAACAGTCAAAAGTTCAGTAAACGTGTATGGTTGATTTAAAAAACGATCCCAATCAAAAATGTAATAAGAACAACAAATGGCCGGTGCAAAATAAGGTATTTGCCCGATTGTTTCAAAATCTAAAATAAAATCTTTTTTCATTATATAAACGCCTCAAGTGTTGATTGTGTTTCTGTATAATTATGTTTCTGAGTATGATTATACTGTATAATGTAGTCTGTGTCAACCATTGGAAGCTGATTATCTAAATATTTTTTTGTTTCAGTAGCCATGTCAGTAGCAGTCTGCACTGGTACGTTTTGGCATATATGATTAGCATTCTTTTTAGGATTAAGCAATTCAAAGTCAGAAGGTAAACCCATGATTGTCATAGCTTCACGATAAGTAATGTAACGATCTTCTACTGGATGTGTAAGCATGGTAGGGTAGTGACCAACGAATGCACCGATGTGATCCTTAGGAACAATAGTACCACGCCTCATAATATTTCCACCTGCTTTAAGCTTATCATAACGATAGTTACACTTGTCGACTTCTTTTTGTAAACCGCGTTTTTCCATCCAAGCACCAACTTGTTTATAATCATAACCCATTCGTTCGATATAAGAAAAGACATCAGCATTACGTACTTTTTGAGGCTCGACAATTTTAGCAAACTCAGTATGAGTAATGCCACCATGAATTTCTTCAAGAATAAAGGTATAGTAAATATCGTCTTTAGAAGGTGTTTTCTTATTAATTGGTTCCATTTGAAAGTTAGACTTTACGCCGGTTAATACATCTTCAATTGGTGTGTGTTGTCTATTATAATAGTTCATTAATGGCACACGCGTATCTTGCCAAAAGAAATAGAACGAGCGCTCTCTAATTTGTGGGCCACCATGCAACAATGTTTTAGTACGATAAACAGACATTGTATACCCGTTTTCTTTACCAATTTGTTTTAACTCGTTGCGTACAGTATCACCAATTTTACCAGCAAAACCTGGTGCATTCTCACCCCAAAATACTTTTGGTTTCATTTCACCTAACACATAACGGGCCGTTTCTCCCATCCATTGGTTATTAGGATTATCATCTCCAAAGCCGTGAGATAACTGCGAAAGGCCGGCACACGGACACACTGTATGAACTACATCAACCTGATGCGGGGCTTTCTGGCCTTCATCTAGGAGGTAGAAAGGTACATCAGGCAAGTAATTACGGATGTGACTATCGTTAGCAGCAAATGCTGAATAAGATAAAAAGTAATCTGGTTTGTTTCCATAAGCGGCCATAGCGCCTAATGTTTCACCACCAATAAGTGGCACGATAGAAGCATGACTAATCATAGGTTTTCCTTTATTGTATTCATTAAATCGTTAAATGTTGCGTCGGCATCTTGGTGAGTTTTGTAAAATTCATACGCCATCTCACGATACTCATCTCGCATAACATTGTCTGCACTTAATTTTTGTACGAGCTCAAGAGCTTCTTTATTATCTTGGCCTTCTTCAAGCCAAACTGTTCCATTATTAGGAGTCTGTGTTAAGGTGTCACCAGATACTCGATGGACGCAAACATCACCATATTCTTTACGGAATACAGGAACAGTACCAGCAGCTACAACTTCTTGGTGAGTATATTCAATTGAACGCTCGATGTACTTGGGTTTGAGAATACTTAATTGATAACCAAAACCAACTTTAGACATGCGATGCATAAGCTCATCATTAATAAACGTACTAAATACAGATGCTTTATCACCATAACGAGATGCAAGATCTACATCATCTGGTTGATTTGCAAGCTCGTCATAAAACTCAGAAAGTACTTTAAATCCTAGCCAGGCTGGTGATTTCTCAATACCTTCCATTGTAGTGAGCCAGCCTTCTTGTGAAGCGTACATATTATGCCAAGCAAACATAAGTCTGTAACCTTTCCAAGAAGTTGTACGACCAATCCACTTATGATGCTTAGGATCTTGTTCTTTGATTGGTTTCCAATACTGCGCTCGTATTCCATCAAAATCAATACCAGGTTGGAATGGAAAAATCTTTTTTGTTTCTTCACCTAAAAATGTAGCTAATCCACCTGAACCTGTATGATCTTTTACATATTGAGAGAAATCGTTTGTAGTTGCATGTGCAAAAATAATGTCAGCAGCATCAATTGATTCTTCAAGAGCGCCATTCCGTTTAATAGAGTAAACAGTGTGGTCATGTTGAATGAGAACTTTTGGTGTTTTAATACTTGATAAAGCTCGTTTCCAATTGTCAACGGCTTGAGCACCTGAGCCTTTACCTCGACCAGTATCTCGTGAAGGTAAAGAGTTAATCATAACAACATCTGAATTATTACATTCATCAATCATTTTATTAATAGGCTCGTCGTGGGCAAATTTAAACCATTCAAATTCGCCTAGGTCGTGTGCATTTTTACGGGAGTAGTTTTTATCTTTAGCGGCGTATACTTTTACGTTGTAACCATTTTTACGCAACCACTTTACTTGTTCAACGGTATATTTAGTTACGCCACAACCTTCTACACCGCGAGCCATAATCACAGAGACATTGTTCATAATGTATTCCTTAATTCAATTCACGTTTTATTTATGCAATTGTATATGGTGTCTTGTCGTAAATATATCGCCATTCTTCATATTCATCGTCTAATTTTACCCATTGCATATTTGTATTTATGCCAGTTTTACGTTGGTCCCAAACAATCCACATGTAAGAAATCATTCCACCAATTTGGTCTTCTTTTTCAATAGGCTCAACGTGTTCTTTGCTAAATCTGATTCTATCTGATAAAACTATTATATCACTAGGAGGGTGGTTTGTAAACAACTTTTTTCGTTTAATTCCTTCTAAAAACGTTAGCCTTACAAACATAGCTACATATTCATATTCTTGTAACCACTTTTCAGCTAATTTACGAGGAAGGTCTTTATGATATGGAGGGTTTGTTACTACACCTCGACAGTTAGGATTAACTGGAAGTTTAGTGGCATCGTATGGCGTGTTTATACTACACAAAGAGTCAGAATATTCATTGAGATCATAACTTAAGACAGTATGGCCATTACGTGCAAGTTCAACCGAGATATTACCACGGCCGGCGCAAGGTTCTATTATGTTTTGCGGCGGATTATTATACTTACATAAAACATAAGTAGCTAAAGGCGGAGTAGGATAAAAATCGTTCTCTCGCCTATTAGGATCGTTCTTCTTAACCCCAGAATAAATGTCAGATAAGTTATTAGCCAAAATGAGTTACCGTAACACCTGACTCTTTAAACATTGGCCATGATTGCTCATTCCATAGATCAATCCATGTTACCGGAGTGTCAGGTGTTGCTTTTCCTATTACAACTCTAGTAATTCCTGCCTGTATAATAAGTTTAGTACAATCAGGACAAATAGGTAATCCATGCACATATAACGTTGCACCTTTCAATGAAACGCCAGAGTAAAGCGCATTCATTAGAGCGTTTGTTTCAGCATGTACAATTAAAGGATACTTTTTTTCTCTATTGTTTAAACGTTCTTCTGTATCTGTAATACCTTTTGGAAACCCGTTGTAACCTGTAGCCAAAATACGACGTTCATCGTTAACTGCAACTGCACCAATTTGACTTGATGGATCTTTACTCCAAGATGAAATAAGTTTAGCCATGGTCATAAAACGGTCATCCCATTTTACTTGGCGCTCATCATTTTCTCGCATCATTCGACCCATGTAATCATGATAACGTTCTTGTGTCATGCACCAGCAACCCACATAGTTATACTATCCCAACGGAATGATCGCCAGGCGCCTTTTTGAGTATCCCAAACGGGTAAAACATCAGGATTTACTTTACGTTCTTTTTTATTTTCTTCAAGCGGAAGTTCGAGTTGAGGAATCATATCATCTTTAAGAGTACATTCCATAACACGTTTTGTTCCATCTTTTTTAGTGAACGTAATTTCTACTATTCCTGCATGCAAAGCTCGCAGTACTTGAGGTTTATCCATTTTTGTCTCCTAATAGTTTTGTTTCCATGTTTTCTTTAATGTCTACGACTTTTTCTTTTTCGATCATATCAATAATCAAATTAGTTATATCAAGATCTTTTTGTAAGAAAAGCATTTTTTGCTGGATTTTTTCTAATTGCTTTTGATAATATTCTATTTCTTTTTCTTTACGCAGACGAGTTTCAATAATGTCAGAAATAAGAATAAGTTTACCTTGTGTAGGCTCATTCATATTATTTTACCAAGTTAAAATGGCGTTCATATACGTGTAAATTCTGGACCTGCCATACCATCATACCAGGCTCAATAGCTGTACCATTTCCATTTGATGTACGTTCAAAGCGTCGGGCATTATAAGCGTCACATAATTTTCTTACAACATACATTTGCCATGCATTATCATTCTTATAACCAAAGACTACATCATTAGATCGCATTTGTACGACAGAATGTAGTAGCCCATCACGAACATAATATGTTACAGCATTAGTACAAATAAAATCATTCTTACCATTGTCTTTATAGTCTAACCAGATATTAGGGCGATTATAGACCATAGTAGAACGCCTGCCATCAGGATGCTCAAGCAATTCAGTTAGTACTTTATCATATTGGTTATTATACACATCGCTAAAGATAAGCTTACCATAGTTAGAATTGATCTCACCATGTTTATTAGCAGCGTATTGCCAAGCTGCAGGTGGTTCTTTATTAGGATGAATATCGTTAATATTTGTTGATTGGCTTTCATACCACTCGAGCTCAGCATCAATATAGACTTGGCTTGGTTTACCAAAAATAGATGGCTCAGTTGCAATAAAAGATGCACCAATTAGCTCAATTGTTTTAGCGCCAGTTTTATCGATGGTATAAGCTTCATCGTTAAGCTCACCGATAAAGAAATTGCGAATGTCGTTTACGCTATTCGTTATCATTCATTATCTCCTGTATTATAACGATCATCAGTTAATTTTGGATCGCTTTCAATTGTAGTCATTACAAGTATCATCATTTGAGTAAGCGCATGAGATAGATGTGGTAAACCAGACTCGGGATCAAGATCTTCACCTGAATGGTATGCCATTAGATGGCGTTGGATTGAAGAATAATGCCGAGATACTGGAAATTTATTTATGTCTTGTCGCCAGTTGTTTTCACCATACTTTTCAGCACCAAAGCCAAAGACTTTAGCAGCCTCAATAATAGCTTCAGGCGGAATTAAATGGATTTTTGGTTTACCACTATCGTATTTCATATATCACCTACAGTTAAATCATAGTTTATAGTAACACAATTATGCATTATGTCAACTCTTTTTCTTTGCGCATGCTAAGAATAAGACGATATTCGTCAAGAGTGGTTGTGCCCATGTTTACGTTATGGACTTTGCGAATGATTGCACCTTCTTCAATTTGACCACCATCAGCCCAAGCCGTGTCGTGACCAAAGATTGCGTCATCAATGCTCAAAGATTGACCATCAATAGCACACTTAAAATCTTGTATTGAAAGCATATCAAACTTTTTATCTTTTGAGATTGTGCGGCGATCATCGCGGAATAATACACACTGTTTGATATTCATTTTATCGAGATAAAGTTGTGCAACTTCATTTTGTTCAGAAGGGTTTGCGTAATTTTTAATAGCAGTACGAGTAAAGCCACGAACAGTTTCAGTTTTAGTTTTTATGCTGCCTCGAGGACCAGACGCAAATTCACGTACTTCTTTATCAAAAGCATGAGGTGTTAGGCCAGTAAGAACAGCATGAGCAGCATAAAACTCATTTGCAAAACTATTGTGATCTTTAATTACAAAAGATTTGTTTTGCTCATAAAGTGAGAACCAAACTGCCTGGAATGCTGAGAAAGTATCACCATTCATTTTCTTTGTTGAACCCATAGTCCGCGTGATTTCAAGTGCATCATCAAAGAAACGATTTACGGTTTTGATAGTTTTTTCAGACACATCAATATTGTTTTCTACTGCATCGTCAAGAGCATCTAGGCTAGCATTTACATTGCCACCACCTAGTGTTTTGAGTATGGCTACACCTACGTACTCATCCCAACGACGGCGTGGGTTTACATCAGTATTCCAATATTTTGCTTTTATTTTTCCACCGTTACGAGTAATGGTTTCAAAGATTGGATGAATATCGTTGTATTGGTATTCTTTATAAGACTTTACTATAGAACGAATTACACGAGCAACGTTTGAAACGTCATTAGCCATAATCATTTCAATACGATTTACTGGTGTAACAGTGTTTAGTCTACGGAAAAATGTAGTAGCTTCTTGGTCTGTACAAATACATACCGTAAAGGTTAAACCTTTATCGAAGTTTGCTTTTTCTTTATCTGTAAGTTGACGATAATTACGATTATCAAATGTCGTAAACTCGCCGCGCTGGAAATCACGAATTGCACGGATACGGTGCCCGCCATCAATTACAAGCCACTTTACACCAGGATAAACACACTGGTTAGGCGCATCGTTTGTAATATCTCGAACAGCTATTGAACCAACTGGAAAACCAGTAATAAGTGATTCAATAATACCTTGAGCTTTAGCCCAGCCCGAAGAAATGTTAGGGCGTTGGCCAATTGGATCTGGGTTAATAACGCCAGCGTTTACATCCATGATAATATCCATCATGGGGATTTGTTTTTCATTAATATATTCCATTATGCGAATCCTTGATTTCTAAGAGTGATTTTTTTAGAGCCGCGGTTGTAGGTTCCAGCCTTACCACGGAATGTTTTGAAGCGTACAGTTGAAGGCTTTACCTTGGTAACTGTACCACCTTTTTCTAAATAGTCATTTACAAGTGATTGATAGTTGCCCATATTAAAATCCCCACGAGTTGCGTTCTTTAGTAGTCGGGTAATCCCGAATATAAACGTCATAATGTGTGGCATTTTCCCAAGGAGTATCTTTTGCCCATTGGGATGGACGTGGACCACGAGGGCGGATTCGCAAGCCCTGCGTTTTCATGTCAGAAGCGTATCCGTCAGGATAACGTTTACGAGAGTCAGTGATCCATTTATTGCGAGTTTTGAGCATTTCCTTTAAGTCAGAAATAGCTGGGTCGTCAAGCGTTTTGCAAGTAAAACGATAGTCGTTTGAGTTGCGATTAGTATAAGTTACGTAAGCCATTGGTATCTCCCTTTGTTGCTTATAGAATCAATATATACTATTAATGTAGTAATGTCAACCGTTAGTTTCACTTTCT
>Ga0181380_1001382_pt1 | contig 10668 bp, 11 predicted proteins | sample 3SPOviralmetaG_FD_130116 | JGI IMG/M metagenome (GOLD analysis project Ga0181380, IMG submission 130116) | Marine viral communities from the oligotrophic San Pedro Time Series (SPOT) site, San Pedro Channel, CA, USA - 3 SPOT_SRF_2009-08-19 | ecosystem: Environmental > Aquatic > Marine > Strait... | reverse complement strand
TTATTTATCTCCTGATATACATTTGTAGCAGGCACAACAACATTCCCATCCACATCATAGGTTTCTTGTGCTCCTAATGCTTCTTCAATTTTATCTAATACATATTCATATATCCCTGTTTCAGCACCAGCAGTATCATCACCTATTTCGGCAATTTTATCATAATTTATAATTTGTAAATTACCTGTGCTAATATCGGTAGTAAATTGTAAAGGGTCTGTTTGAGGTGCTAATATACTGCTTTGTATTTGTAGATTACCACTGGCGTCATATTGGAATTGGGAAGGGTCTGTTTTTAAAGTAATAGTAGGTTCATTAGTTATTTCTCCTAAATTAGGTTCTGTTATTGTTGTATTAATTATACTAAAACCATCTGCTGAAAAAGAAGATGTGTTAGGTATATTTTGTCTTCTTCTAATTCTATTATCATCTTCTCTAATTCCATCTGTTAATAATATTAATTGATTTTCAATATGTTCTTTTTCTGTTATTAAACTGGTAATAGTAATATCTAAATCGTTTGTTCCACTTGAATTACCACCTAAATCACTTTTAGGTATTGATAGTGTTTGTCCTAATGTAAAACTATCACCTCCACCTAATACTTCGGTTATAGTTGCTACTCCTGCTTGTGATACAACTATTTCTAATATCACATCATCATTTATATCAACTTGATAAGTACCTGCTGTTGTAAATCCACCATTTGTAGCAGATGCTATTTGTAGTCCTGAAAGATGTAATATATCTTGTGTTGTTCCTAAACTATTATTATTATCTGCGTCGTGTTCTAATATTCTTAAATATTGTGATAAAACTTCTTGTTTATCTCTTTTACTTAAATAATCAAATAAATAAGCAATTCCTGCTACACCAACTGCTGTAATACCAGCACCAGCATAAACTCCAACTAATGATGCTATTAAATTAAACCTTGCTAAATTACCTGCTTGTGCTCCTATTCTCGCTTGTGCTCGTCCTGCTTGTGCTATTGCGTTTATCATAATATCGGCATTAGCAGTTATTCTTTGTCTAAATGTTTGTGTTGCTAATTGTTGTATATTTGCATATATTTCACTTTGTGTCCCTCTCGTCCATCTCGTCGTATCAAAAGCATTTATTAATTCGCCTGTTAAAGAATTTGCTGTGTTTGCTGTTCCTATTGCTGTTTGTGCTAATGCTAATGCAGATGATGCTGTTGCTACTGCTCCATCTGCTGTTAATTTTGCTCCACCTGCTACACCACCTGCGGTTAATGCGGAGGCAAGAGCATTATCTCCTGCTTGTTGTGCTCTAACTATATCATCAACTATATCAATCCATTTACTAAATGTTAAAGCACTAATAAGAGCATTATAATTATAATATCCTTTTAATCTACCATTTTCTATTTTAACTTCTTCATCATCTCCTCGTGTAGTAAAAAATATTCTACCACCTTGATTGACATTTCTAATATATAAATCATATGTCCCTTCTTCTTCATTTAAAACTGCTGGTAATAAAACATTTCCAATTGTTGTAGTATCTTCCGTATCAGGTGTAGTTTCAGTAATAACCAAATCTTCGGCATTTTGAACTTGACTAACACTTGTAGATGTTCCTCCACCTCCCGTAAATTCTTGGGTGGCATCTATGAAACTATTTTCTTGTTCGTTATTATACCAAGACATCTTCTCTATTAATACCAACCAAAATTATTTTCTCACATATAAAGTAGAAAGAATATAGTTTAAAATGTATGAGAATATTGGTGCTTCTCTCCCCCGCGAATTCTTTTATAATTTAAGCAAACTCCAAGGGAGTATGGCAAAAAATAAAATCCGTGTAAATGCGGACCGCCCTGACGGAAATGGTAGTGGTACTATCGTTAATTTTCGTTTGCCAATTGGTTCGCTTTTACAATTACAATCGCTCTCGCTTTTCTGGAAGGCGACTATGACTGGTACTAATCCAACACACCCTACTCGCTACGCACAATCTTTTATCAAAAGATTAAGTATCTCTATGAATAATGTTGTAATTCAACAAATAGAAGATTATGCTCTTTTATATAATCTTATGGCAGACCACACTAACAAGGATAGAACCAAAACTATCGGTGGTGATTTTGCCGACAACTCGGTAATATATACCGAAACTAATCCTACTGGTTCGGCACAAACCGCTATAACCGCTCAAAATACACTTCTCGCGGCGACAACTAATCAAAGCAATATTAAAATGAAAGTAAATAACTTTTTAGGATTTTTAGGTTCTTCAACTACTCAAATATTACCAACCGATAAATGCGGTGAGGTGGTAATATCTTTGACCCTCGCTCAACCATACGAAGTTCTTGGTGGTTCTGCCGAAGCATCCTCCACTACTTATACCAATAATGCTTTTGAATTAGATGATATGTATTTAACTTGTGAAGCATTATCTTTCAGCGATGACTCGTACTACAATAGCATCAATAATAAAGATTTAATGTTTGGTTTTAATGACTATGTGCTTACAAAATTCGCCCCTACTACCAAAACATCTGGAATAAATGTTGTAAATTATGTATCCGCCAATTCTATTGACTGGATTTGTGGAACTGCGGTAGTAGCACAATCTCAACCTAAAACTATGGTTGCCTATGGTGGAGGAAGCGATGGTGCTACTGCTAATGTAATCAATATGTTTAAATATTTAAGCGACCCCGCAACATATGCTAATAATAATTCCGGAAACTCTGGTGATGGTTTCTATGGTGTAGAAGCGTTAAAACGAGATTTACAAGGTTTAGAATCTTCTCAATTTTCTATCAATAACAAAACTCTCAACTATGCTCCATTTGATGCCGTAGAAGTTTTCCAAAGCAACCTTGATTGTCTTGGATATGAAGGTGTGGATGCCAGTGCTAATGGATGGAATCCTGCCATCACTTCGCTCCCAGTATATTTCAAATATTATGGCGGTCATTTCCAATCTCTTTCGTTAGTTGATAAAGAACAATTCTTAATCTCTGGTTTATCTTCCGCTGGTTCTTCGTGTTCTATTAATTGGAGTTGTAAATTTAAAGGCAATGCGACTTATGACATAACTCCTGTGCTAATTGCTAAATTATCAAAAGTTTTACACATCAAATCAGGAAGAATGGTTAGTGTGGAATAAATAAAAATCTTATATATAATTAGAAATGACATCAAAAGGTTTTTTAAACCATATGGAATATTATAATTATCCAAGTGGGAGTTTGCTAATGGGTGCTGATAATTATCACCATCCTTTTAGAAAAACAGAAACAAAATATTTTAATAAACATCATAAGAGTCTTTATCATAAAGAAGGAGATATACCTGCTGAATTTGAAAGAACATTTAAACAACATCATCGCTCAATTACAAATGATATGAATAATCTCCAAAACTTTAATCCAAATATTGGAATCACTTATTTTGAAGAACACGATACTAATAAAATGCTTAACGGAGGAGTTGGAACAAGACCACGATATGAATTATTTAATTTTAGAGATACGGAACATATTGATAAGATTGATAATTGGAAAAAAGACGGCAATCACCCCCATACTCGTCCAGAACATTCTCAAAAATTAGTGGTTAGAAGAATATAGTAGGCAATAATGCCGTTTTGTTGATTATATTTTTTTTTTTTAATTTATATTATTAGATATGAACCATAATACAGATTATAAGATTATTAGATTAAATAGCGGTGATGCTTATAGTAATGAAGATTTAACTACTCTAACAAATTATGATGGAGATTACGACCATCGTCTTACATATTATTTTAAAAATCCAATAGTATTACCAGAAGAATACGAATTAAGTATTCATAGTTTTACAACTAATAAAATTAGAAATGGTAATACCATATATTATCCTCCTGAAACATTTGGAATTGCTACTACATATAATTATAATACTGCTGTTGATGAAATAATACCAGAAACTATTAATCAAGAAGTTATTGAAGAAACTATATCTGGTGTAAGAATATTAGATTATTCATCACAAAGTCAAACATATTTTTTTAGAGATGCTTATATTACTATTAGAGTTGAAAAAGATGCAAATGGAGATGGTTATATTTATTTTCAAAGTGTGGATACAAGAGGCACTGGTTTTGCAGTAGGGGATTATATCCATATTGATAAACAACATTTAATAAATCAAACTGGTAATAATAGTTATAATCCTGCTTATAGATATGCTTTATTTGAAGTTGAAACTTTAAATGGTGATAGTGAAATAAAAAATGTTAGTTTAGCACCTAATGCTAATAATGTAATTTTATCTTATGCAACAGGAGTTCAAATTACGGAAGGGACATTTAATAATTTACCTGTTTATAAAGATGACGGACAAGGTTGGTACGAATATGCTGGTGTGAGAGTTAATGCATCAGTTGTTAGAACTACTGGTACTAATTATGGTAGAGTTATAATTACGGCAATAACTATTGGTGGTTCAGGATTTAGTTTAGGTGATAGTATTTTTATAGATAAATTATCGGTAATAGATAATGTATATCCAAATACTTATTCTACCAGTGCGAGATTTGCTGAATTTAATGTGGTAGAACTTGTGAATGGTATTGGTAATTTAATAACACCAACAAATAGTATAACGCAAGATATGCGTCCTAATCCAACTACATTAGCATTTGCGAATACTACTGAAACTGATGTTCCGTTTTTAAAATTAGTAAATGGAAATTATGTTGAAACAGGAGCAACAGGTGTTGTAAGTGTATTAAAAAATCCAGACCCTGATGTAAATGGTAAAGCAACTTTACAACAAATTACAGAAGAAGGAAGTGGATTCGCTATTGATGATACATTATATATTGATAAAGCATTTTTAACACAAGATGATAATGCTTATGACACTTCCGTTCCTGCTGAAAGATATATTGATTTTCAAGTTCAAAGTTTAACATCATCTTCTGGTGGTAATGTAGAAATAGTAAATGCTACGAATTGGGGATTTGATTATATACCACTTGGTAATTACTACTGGCAAGACCCTTATTCAACGATTAAAATTACATTTGAAATATTAAAACCAGTAGGATTTTCAGTACGAGCGAGAATAATATCAGTTGAAGGAACTGGTTATGAATATGCTGTTGGAACATACGATATACCTAATAGCGAAGTAGTTCAAATATCAAGTGGAATAGTTGGGTGGAATAAATTGTATGGAAATTTACAAATTGAAATAACAAGTAATTATCCCATTGCTTATGATACAATTATTTATAAAGTCGCTCTGGAAAATGTTTTATATAATAATATGTTTTATAAAAATAGTAATAATGACGGACATCCTGTAATATTATTAAGTGATGTTAGTAAATCTACGATTGATTTATACAATCAAGTTTTAACATTAACTCCTCAAATAATTACGGAATTAAAAGTATTGGTTAAACAACCAATATTAAATGGTGAAAATATTGATATAGCAATATTACTCCAAAAAAAAAATAATATCTATAATTAGATATGAATAGTAATTATAAATTTATTAGAAAACCTGTTAGATGTCAAAACATCTGGTTAAATACGGAAGATGGTGTAGCAGATAGTGATAGAAAGTTTTTTACTTTTAATAATTTACCTTTAATACAAATTAGAAATCATTCGGTATTAAAAATTAATTCAATAACATTAGGTGGTGCTGGTGTAGGTTCGGCGTCAGGTCATAACTGGACTATAAAATTAGGTAATACTATTAAACATAATAACACAAGTTATTTTAGTAGTGATAATGATAGTATGCCTACTATCGCTATGATAAATTACGACCAGAACAATAGTATCCAAAATGGAACATTTGCTCTTGAATTACTGCAACAAGATATTAAACAAGTTATGATTAAAATAACAACTCATACAGGGAGTACCGAACACGGAGCGGTAAAAAATAGTCAAAATATAGATTTTTCAATTTGTTTAGTTGTAGAAGAATATGAAGAATAAAAATAAAATTATCTAACCGACCTTACGAATATGTTTTCGTTTGCGATTAATATTAACTGGTTGTTTATCATCAGGTTTATCTTCAAAACCCATATCTTGTTTTATGTGGTGATAAAGTTTTTCACCTGCTCCAAATAAAGCACCTTCGGCAGTTCCAAATATAGAACCTTTGATTACTTCATTTTTAAAAGTGGTTGCTAATGTTTCTGCCCCTTGAACTATATTTCCAGCACCTACTCCTGCTTCTGCGTCTAAAACTAATTCACCTGCTAATGGGGCGAGGAATGCCATCTCTATCTATATATTAGTAAGATTTTTTTTGATACTTTATTATTTGAAGATGTAGTAAAGAATTATCCAAAATTAATGGTTGTGATTTCTCATTATAAAATCGTAGTCTTATTGTTGTGATATGTCTATTTTCAATTCTATAAGTTAAATCTTCGTAATTACGATATTTAATACAAGTATAAGGTGCTTCATCAGTATCTATCCAAGCAAGAATATTACCAAAACCACGATGAATTTCGTTGCCTTTTATAATTTCATTATGAGTTTTATTTTGGAAATTTAAATCAGTAGTAATAATTATTTTAGATAAATTAATTAGATTAATATGAGTATCACTTTCATAATAACTATTAAATGGTACTGGTATATATGTTTGATGGGAATTATTAATTCCCCAGTTTTCAAGCATATTTTGGATATTTGGTATAATTAAATCTAATTGATAATTATCATCAATTAAATCTTCAATAGTTGGAACAAAAGTAGGATTATCATTGCTTATTTTAAGTTTGTTATTATATTGGTCTATTGTTGCGGTAAGTTTATAACTTGAAAGTAAATCATTTAAAGTGGTTTTAAAATTACTTGATTTATAAAATCCATCAGGTATTGTGATAGTATGTTCTACTGGTGTATTAATAGTTCCTGAATCATAAACTGGTATTTGTTTATCTACTTGTAATTTTATTATATATAATGGGAATGGTATTGAACCAGTATTAGAGGTGATACGATATTTGTCATTTGGTGCTGGTGATATTGAATTTCCAATATCAACTGCTGAAAAAGATGCTGATATTTGTTCTTCATTAACATTTAATATTGCAAATGAAAGAGTTTGAATATCTATATTATCCCAAAAACCAGATAAAGTATTATATTTTTTTAATACAATATCAATACTAACTGGTGATGATATTGAATTATCCCTATAAAAAATACAATCAAAACTACTAATTCTTTCATCACTTGTTATTTCAATAAAATTTACATAACTATCTTGTAGTTCCATTTTACGATTCGTATCAGGTGTATCATTTAATATATTTTCCCAATAACTTTGCGTATCATCTGTAATAGTAGCGGTGTTGTAATAAGTTAAACTTGTATTATCATATGTGATAGTAGATTTATGTTGTGTAGCATCAACAACTTCACTAACAAGTAAAGCGTTTTGGTCGTCAAAAAAACCTTCATCTGTTAAAAATAATTCACTACCACCCCATACATAGGTATAAGTTTTAGAATATCTCCTAATATTAAATTGGTTATTCATAAGATTACTGCTGATGTTAAAAATATTATTTAAAAACTTAAAGTCGCATAACTTTACTTTTAAATATTCGTAATTTGTAGTTTCTATTGGGTGTTCCAAATGAATATCAATAAAATCATCTAATTTATTATTTTTCCGCTTATCTATATAATAATTATATATCATTTTCTAATTATACTAAATATTTTTGTTCTCGTTGAATTATGTTGTCCCAACCTGTTCTAACTCGGTTTTCATCTTTTTCTTTTTTATGTATTGATAATATTAATGAACCATAAGGGATTTTCATTATATCATCATAATAACTTGATAGTTCTTCTTTTGAGAAATGACTGCCAACCTCTTCGCTAATTGCGTCTAAAATTTGAACTCGTGATGCTGATTTTAATAATACGAATATATCTGTTTGACGGCGAATAACTGCGGGTATTGCTTTAAAACTTTGTGTTATAAAAAATAAATTCATACCTACTAAATCTTCGCTTTCGTGTCTTGATTTTACTGCTAATCTGTTTAAAAAGTTGCCTCTTTTCATAGTTGAAAAACCATCACTACCAATCATATCATCTAAAATTAAAAATACCATTCGTGGGTGATATAAAATATTACCTTGTTTATCTTTGGGACAATCAGGGTCATCTCGTGGGTCTATAAAATTTTTAAATTCTAATAAGGTTAATTCATCAAGAGTTAAATTAGATAATGATTTTGATTTAATAAATTTATCGTAGGTTTTTCGGTATATATTATATATCTCTATTTCATCTCGTTCTAATTTAACTTCTTCATATATTTCTTTTAATCTACCATCAACACCTTCTTCAATATCAATTCTATCTTCATCGTGAAGTGTTTTTAAAGTATTTAAAATAGCATTTTGCTTACTTCTTGAAGTACCGCCTGAAACCCAAATGGTTCTCATTTTTACATCTTCACCTTTTTCACTCATAAATCCTGATTCTTCATAATTAGTTAATAATTGAATACAATTGTAAGTTTTCCCACCGCCTTTTGGACTTGCTGACAATACTATATTATAAGTTGGAGGTAATAATTTATTACGAGGTTGTGGAGGTTCATAAGAAGTATATTTACGAATTTTATTAGTTATGTTTTTAAGTTGTTTAATTTTCATTTTTTAAAATATCTCTAATATATAGATAGATTATTTAATAATGAAAACCATATATCCAGAAGATTATACCGATGAAGATAAGGGGATATACGATGATTTATATTCTCGTGGAACTCAATTATTAGGTAAAAAATTAAGTTATAATGATGAGTTTTTACTTGATTTAAGTGCAAAAATAACCATTAATCAAATGAAAGGAGTTGATAATGGTTTAAGTAAAGAAGAAGTTGATGAAATTAAAAATATTCATAAACAAAATATGAGTGGAACATTTGAAACACCGCCAGATTTATATTACGATGGGTTAATGCGAACAAGTGATGGTAAAAGTGTTATTCCACACCCTTTAAGTGTGAGTGAAGAAGAGATGTTTGATAAGTACCGAAAACCACCAAAAGATGTTGAAATAAAAGAACCCTGTGATAATGTGGATATTAAAATACTAACTGATAAGGTGGATGAAATGCTTGAAATAAATTAATAGAAACTATATTATTTATTTTTTTTCTCTGTATAAAATAGAACAGAAACTATGCCATTAACAACGGAGCAAAGAATAGAATTATTAAAAAAAGCAAGGGAGGCAAAAGCAAGAAAGAAAGAAGAACGAGACGCTGAAAAACCCACACCAGTTAAGGGCAGACCTAAAAAAGAAGTAAAAAAAACATTAGATATTACTGAACCATCAGTGGAAATACCAGATGAGGAATTGGAAGAAATTATAAAACCAAGTAAGCAAGAAGTAGAAGAAGTTGAGAAAATTAAAAATATTGGAAATCCCTCCAAACGCACCATAAAAACTAAAAAACTCCAAAGTGAAATTGAAGAAGAACCAGAAATTGTTGAAGAAGTGGAAGTTAGAAAAATCAAAAAACCTAAACGAAGAATCGTTAGAAAAATAATTAAAGAACAATACGATAGTGAAACTACCGAAGAAGAAATTGAAGAGGTGATATATAAACCACCTAAACATAAATCAAAAGCAAAAGTAAAAGATATTGAAATGCCGAAAGAGCAGATACAACCAAGAGAACTACCTGAAATGAGACAATCTAAACCAACATTAAATATATTTGGTTATTAGTAGTATGAAGTCAAAATTAAAATTACTTGATAAATGCGAATGTTTAACTTTGCTATGCACGAGAGGTAGTAGTTATTGGAGTTTCGTAAAGTTTTGTTTTAATATTCCTCTGGTTCTTACCAGTAGTGGTATGTGTATTATTAATTCAATTAGTGAGGATGCTAATTCTGTTAAGATTCCAAATATAGTAGTAAATGCTATTTCGGTATTAATAATGAGTATAACTAACTCTGTGAAACCTGCTGAAAAGTTTGATATATTTAAAAGACTACAACAACAATTTATGGAATTGTCAGTTGAAATTGAAGCAGTTGAAGAAGATGATATTACGCAGGAACAATATAATATATTTGTTTTAAAATACGAAAATTTATTACGAGATTTACCATTTGAGGAAATACCTCAAAAATATAAATCAAGTGTAGCAATAGCATATCAAAATGCAAATCGTAATATACCGATACAATTAAACGGCACAATGGGAAATATAGTTAAAAAAAGAGATTCAAGAAGTATTGAGATGAGTAGTGAGATTGTTTAAAAAAAAATATTTATATTAATTAGAATAAATAATGGAAGGACCAAAAAGAGGGAGACCACGAAAAGCACCAACCGAAGGGACTGAAAAACAAAAAAAAAATAGAGAATATATGCGTAAATATCAAGGTGAAATAAAGGCAGGAATTAATCAATTAGAAAAAGACGAATTAGATTGTTTAAAAGAACTTGATAAAATTAGAAAAGAACGCAGTAAATTAATTGATGATTTAGAAAAAGCGAATAAACAAGCGGAGGGTATATTAAAAGAAAAAGTTGCGAAAAAATAATATATTATATTATTAGAACAAGATAATTAATAATGCCCCCAAAAGGACGACCTCGTAAAGAAATTGCTGATG
>Ga0181380_1001374_pt1 | contig 10688 bp, 12 predicted proteins | sample 3SPOviralmetaG_FD_130116 | JGI IMG/M metagenome (GOLD analysis project Ga0181380, IMG submission 130116) | Marine viral communities from the oligotrophic San Pedro Time Series (SPOT) site, San Pedro Channel, CA, USA - 3 SPOT_SRF_2009-08-19 | ecosystem: Environmental > Aquatic > Marine > Strait... | reverse complement strand
TTCATATTTATGGGGATGCTTATTTATTAAAACAAAGAAATAACTTAGAACAAGTTGTAGCTTTATATCCCTTAATGCCTGCACAAATTGAAGCTGTCGGAACAGAAGAAGATTTAATTACAGGTTATAAATATGAAATGAAAGATAATGAAGTTTTATTAAAACCAGAAGATGTTGTTCATATAAGAATGTCTATCGATCCCTCAGACCATAAAAAAGGTTTTAGTCCTTTAAAATCTGTTTTAAGAGAAATTTACGGAGATGAATCTGCTGGACAATTAGCAACTGCTTTATTAGCAAATATGGGTGTTCCAAGTGTAATTATAAGTCCAAAAGATGAAATTGGGCCCAATGAAGAAGAAGCAGAACAAATAAGCAAAGCATATCAAAGGAAAGTTTCTGGAACACAAAAAGGAATGCCTTTAATATTATCTGGTGCAATGAATGTAGAAAAAATGTCTTTTAGTCCAAAAGATTTAGAAATGGGAACTTTAAGAAATTTACCAGAAAGTAGAATATCTGCTGTTTTAGGCGTACCCGCAATTATTGCTGGTTTACAAGTGGGATTAGAAAACGGAACATATTCAAACGCTAGAGAATTAAGAGAAAGTTTTACAGAAAATACTTTAATTCCATTGTGGAGGGTAATAGCACAAGAAATAGAAAATCAATTGTTAAAAGTTGATTTTTCTAATAATGAAAATTTAAGTTGTGCATTTGATATTTCAAATATTAGAACATTACAACAAGACGTAAATGAAACTTATACCAGAATGAATTTAGCAGTTCAAGGTGGGTGGGCGACTTTAGCAGAAGCAAGACGTTCTGTTGGATTGCCTGTTGAAGATGAACATGAAGTATATTTTATTCCAAATGATAAAATTGTTGTTAAAAAAGAAGATATCGGATCGACAACACTTCCAGATATAAATGTAAATGTAGAAACTTCTAATAATGATATTGACGCATTATTTAAAAATATAGAAATTGAACATAAAATAATTAAAGAAGAAAATAATGAAGATGGACAAACTGAATATTGTGTTTATAACGAAGATGAAACTAAATTATTTGGATGTTTTCCAACTATGGAATTAGCAGAAAACAGATTAGCTCAAATTGAAAGATTTGGCGAATCAAGATATAAAATAGAAAACAATAATGCAACACAATAATGAAAAAGGTAAATACGATAATTTAAACTTTTCAATTCCAAAAGGTGCTAAAGAAGAAGCACAAAGAGGAATAGATTGGGTAAAAGAATTTAATAGGGGTGGAACTTCTGTTGGTAGAAGTTCAGCAAGATACATAGTTAATAATTCAAAAGCTGGGGCAGAAAAAATACGACATATTGCCAGATATTTTCCGCGTCATGAAAGTGATAAAGAGGCACAAGGTTGGCGACCAGGCGAAAAAGGTTATCCATCAAATGGAAGAATTGCATGGGCTTTATGGGGTGGCGAAGCTGGTAAAAGCTGGTCTAATAAATTAGTAAGAGCAATGAATAAAATAGATGAAAAAGCAGACAGCGCTATGGAATTAATTAAACGTAGAGAATTATTAAAAAATGAAGAATGGGAATATAGAGAAAACGTTTTTGAAAGTGAAGAAGCTAAAACAATATTTTATAAAAAATTTGATAGCTTATTACAAAATTGGGATTTTACTTTAAGCTTAGAAATTTATAATTTGTTAGACAGACAAAGAAAAGACGTTAAAAAGTTTTTAAAAGATAATCCACCTAATCAAATAGGAATGCAAGGTTTAATAAATTCTATTGTTGATACAAATGTTAAATATTGGAAATCTGATTTTTATGATTTGTATTTGTCAATGGCTTATGACTTTAGTTTATTTCAAATAAATGAATTATTGCCAGAAAGTATTAAATCTAATAGTCAGTTTTCAAGAACAGAATTAGAAAAAATAGAAACAAATAGAAAAAGAAAACCTTTAGGCATAGTAATTAGAGATGGATTTTTTCCAGCAAGAGGCAGACAAGGTGTTTCATTACCAATTCAATCATTAACTAGAAATAGCAAAGCGATCGATTTTGTAAATGGAAGATTAGATTATATATTGCCAGAATTAAGCAAAACTAGAAAACAAATTATTGGACGTGCTTTAAGAAAAAGTTTTGATGAAGCAACTAATTTAGGATTACTTGGCGACGCATTTACTGATTATATATCGGCAGGCATTGACAAAAGTTTAACTAAAAATTTATTAAGTTCAGCTACAAAAATAGCAAGAACAGAGGGATTAGCTATGGCAGAATATGGTAAGATGGTTGGTGCCGAAAAATCTGGACTGTTGTTAGAAAAGCAATGGCTAACGCAAAGAGATAGCAGAGTACGAGATAGTCATATAATTGTTGACAATCAAAGAAGAAAGATGAATCAACAATTTAATGTATCTGGATATAAAATGGATTATCCAGCTGATGGAAAGTATGGTGCTCCGATAGGCTTGATTGTGAATTGTAGATGTACTACTATTTACCATAACAAAAGGATTAAAATATGAGCGCTAACAAATTTGAAAATAAAGATATAAATTTTATAACCACAGATGAAATAGAGGGTAAAGTTGAAGCAGTTTTTTCTGTATTTAATGAAGTTGATTCGGATGGCGACGTAGTTACGGCAGGATCGGTTAAATCTGGTTATGGGGATGAAAAAGGCGTTGCTATGGTTTGGGCTCATGAATGGAAAGAAGTAGTTGGTAGGGGAACAATAGAACAAGATAACGATAAAGCTGTCTTTAAAGGACAATTTATTATGGACACACAAGCAGGCAGAGATGCTTTTCATACAGTAAAAGCAATGAGCGATATGCAACAATGGTCTTTCGGATATGAAGTTATTGATAGCGAATTAGGAATGTTTAAAACAAAAGATGGACAAGACAAAGAAGTAAGATATTTAAAAGAATTAAAAGTTTGGGAAGTTAGTCCAGTTTTAGTAGGCGCTAATCAAAATACATATACTTTATCTGTAAAATCAGAAAAAAAAGAAGATGAAGTAATTGTTGAAGAAACTAAAGATGAAATTAGGAAAGATGTTTTTGACAATCCAGGAGAAGCAATGGAACGCGCCAAACAAATAGGATGTGATGATATTCATAGCCATGACGAAAACGGCGAAACAATTTTTATGCCATGTAAGACACATAATGAATATGAACAAGCTTTAAACAATGAGCCAAAAGGAACTAGGTTTGTTGATGATATTTCTGAATTACGTACTAATTTAGAAAACACACTAAACAGGGCTAAAGAACTTACTTCTTTAAGACTTGAAAAAAATAAAACACTGAGTAAAGAAGCAACAGAAAATTTAATTGAATTAGCTGATGACCTACAATCTGGATTTGCCGACGTTAGCGATTTGCTAGACGCAGGTGCAGAAAGTGAAAGCGTTGCTAATACAAATTACGATTCTGAACTTTATAACTCATTAATGAAACAAACTCTAATTATTGATACCAATTCGGTTGACATATAGAGAAGAAAAGGAAATATTATGAAATCCATTAAAGAAATGGAAATCGAATTATCCGATTTAAGAAGTGGAACATTAAACGAATTTAAAGAAGTAGCGCCACAAGATATGGACGCTCAAAAATTCGAGGAATGGGAAAATAGAAACTCTAAGATGGCAGAACTTGTTGACGCTATCAAAGAAGCAAAAAAATATGAAAATCAAAAAGCTGATTTAGAAGCAAACCTTGAAAAAGGACAAGCTGTTAAAGAAATGCCTATTCATACAGAAGCAAAGGAACAAGCAAAGTCTTTAGGTGGACAGCTTATGGATTCCAAAGCTTATAATGCTTTTATTAAAGAGGGACAAAAAAATATTACTTCTGAGTTGAAATTCGATCCAAGATATGAGTTTAAAACAACTCTTACAGAATCTGGTTATCCACCAGCAGTTACAAGAAGTGATTTAGTTTTGCCAACAGCAACATTAGACCCACTTCAAATTCCAGACTTGATTGATACAATCACAACAGACCAATATCAATATAAGTATTTGGAAGAAACTACATTTACTAATGCCTCAACTGCAACAGCAGAAGGGTCAGCACTTTCAGAGAATGCTATTGCATTTACAGAAAGAACTGAAAGCATTAGAAAAATTGGTGGGTTTTTACCTGTAACCGAAGAACTATTAGCAGATGTTTCTGCTGTTCAAGGTTATTTAGATTCAAGATTAAGAACAATGGTAAGATTAGCAGTATCCGATCAAATGGTCGGGGGCTCGGGCTCAGGCGCTAATTTAATTGGTATTCTTAATAAATCTGGAATCAATACTTTTGATTATTCCTCATATTCAGGAAATCTAAAAAGAATTGGTCAAATTTATGAAGCAATCACTGAAATTCAGAAAGATAGCTTCTTACAACCAGACGCAATTATTATGCATCCATCCGACTGGTACTAAGTAGTCACAGAAGTTAATGCTGTAACTACAAGTGGCTCTTTGAATCCACTTTTTGTTGGTTCTGGAAACTTTGGAAATGGTGTTGCACCTACCCTTTGGGGACTTCCAGTTGTATTATCAACAGAAGCAGGTGCAGGAACAGCAATAGTTGGTGTTTTCGGTGGTGGACAAGCTATCCATATAGTCGCAAGACAAGGTATGGAAGTTGCTATGTCTGATTCACATGATGACAACTTTACTAAGGATGTAATTGTAATGAAAGCAACTGTCCGTATGGGCATGCCTATTTATAGAGCAACTGCTTTCTGTTCTATTACAAACATATAAATTAAATGGTTATTACGCACTCATCTTATAAGGTGGGTGCGAATGCCTTAAAAGGAAAAATTATGAAAGTTAAAAAAGATATTTACAAAAATGAAGCTGGAGAATGTAAAGAAACTTCTGGTGGATTACCTAAAGGATGGGCAAAAGGAAAATTAGTTGCCAAAAAAGGGCAAGAAATGTCTGACGCTGATTTTAAAGCTTTAAACATTAAAAATAAAGTAGAAAAAAAAGCCGTCGATCTCAAAGAAAATAAAGCTAAATAGGTTAAATAATGAATGACCAATATTGTACTGTTGCAGAATTAAAAGCAATGATTGGTTTAACCAGTAGCAGTCAAGACACTAATATAAGCAATGCTATTGATGGTGCTTCAAGACAAATAGACCAATTATGTGGAAGAAATTTTTATATAACTGATAGTGCAACACATAAATATTTCAATTCACAAAATAATTACTATTTAGATGTTCCAGATATAGCAAACACTACAAATTTAGTTATTAAGCTTGACACAAACGACGATGGAACACATGATACAACACTAACCGAAGATACAGATTTTTATTTGAAACCTATTAACACAACGGATGTTGACGGAGATGATAATGTACCATTCGGCACAATAGAAATTATTCATTCAAGAACGTCAAAACACTTCGACCCAAAAATAGTTAAAAATGTAAAAATAACAGCATTTTGGGGATTTCCACAAGTGCCACAAGCAATTAAAATGGCATGTTTACTTCAATCATCAAGATTATGGAAAAGAAAAGATTCGCCATTTGGAACTTATGGAAGTGGAGATACAGGGGAAAAAGAATTATTTCAAAAATTCGATCCCGACGCTAAATCTTTAATAATGGGTTACAAAAAAAGAAAATTGTAACATGGCAAAAAATAAAGCCTTTGCTGTTGAATTAGAGGGTTTAGACAAATTAAAAGACAGAGTTAAATTAGAAAACTTATCTAGCGCCCCTTTAAGAACATTTTATAGAAATTATGGTCAAATAGTTTCTAAAGAAGCAAAAGATATAGTTCCAGAAGATACAGGCGCTTTAAAAAGAAGCATTAGAGTTAAACAAATACAATCATTAGGTAGATTACCTAATGGAATAACTATTAGGGCATTTAGTCCAAAAGCACCTTACGTACATGGCGACCCAAAAAAATTACCTGGTTTAAAAACCGCAGAAGCTGGACAATATAGAACAAAACCACATTTTCCACCTTTAAAAGCATTAAGTAAATGGGGGCCTATAAAAGCAAAACCAGAAATTTTATGGCCTGTTGCATTGTCCATAGCTAAAAAAGGAACGCCATTAGTTCCATTTTTGTTTATTGCTGAAAGAAATACTAAGATTGAAAGGAAAGCTTTATTATCGATCGCTTCAAAAAGCATAGAAAAAGAATATGCAAAGAGTAAAAGATTAGGAAAAGGAAAATAAATGCCAGTTACATTAACACAAATTAGACAAGGTTTGGGAACAAATATTTCTAATAATATAAATTCTTTATCTGTCTATAACTACATTCCAGATAGAAGTGAACCACCATTAATAATTGTTGGTGTGTTAGATAATTTAGAATATGATATAACAATGGCACGTGGTGCTGATAGTTATGTTATACCATGCAAATTATTAGTTGCCAATGTGGACGCACAAGACGCACAAGAAACATTAGATGGTTATATTGCTTCAAGTGGGTCTAGTAGCGTTAAACAAGCCATAGAAAGCGATACAACGCTAGGTGGCATAGTTTCATCAGTACGTGTTACAGACGCAAGAGATTATGGTGCTTTTACTTTAAATAATACTGAATTAATAGGCGTGGATTTTTTAGTTGAAGTGGTAGGATAATATTATGTTTTTAGCAATGCAAAATATTAATTTTAAAAATAAAGAAGTTGAAGCAGGAGAAATATTTGAGGGTAAACCTGCTAAATGGTTAATTGAACAAGGTATAGTAAAAAAAATATCTAAAAAAGAAGCAGAAGAAATAGCCATGCAAGGTTTAAAAAATGATAAAACAATTTATGAAGATACAGAATTTGAAGAAGTTGTAGAGGAGGAATAAATGAGTTATGGTAGAACAGGTAGTAGAAGAAAACCATCAAGCAGTAGAAGAAGAAGAAGAACAAGAACGAACAGTAGGTAATTATGGGATTTAAACATGGTAAAGATACCAAAGTATTTTTTGGTAATACAGAATTTTCAACGTTTATTAATAGTGTAGATTTAACACGCACAGCAGATATTGCTGAAACAACAGTATTCGGTAAGGGATCGAAAACTTTTACTGTTGGACAAAAAGATGGTGTTGCAACAATAGCTGGATTTTATGACACAACTATGGATACTCAACTTAACACAATGTTAGGTAATGCAACAAACACTTTATTATTAGTTGGCACAGGTGGAGTTGACGCAACTGATGGATGTTCATTTGGAAATATATTAGAAACTAATTATGGAGAAAGTTCTCCTGTTGGGGAAATAGTGGCATTTTCATGTGATTTACAAAGTAATAATGGTTTATATAATGGCTCTGTTTTAGAAAATAATACTTATACAACAACAGCAACAGGAACAGCTAGAGATAATACTATACCAACAATTAATGGAGGCGCTGGATTTTTAGTAATAACAACTGCTTCTGGCTCAACACCAACAGCAACTATAAAAATTCAACATTCTGCTGATAATTCAACTTATGTAGATTTATTAACTTTTACTCAAGCAACTGGTGCAACAAGTGAAATTAAACAAGTTGCAAAAGGAACAACAGTAAACAGATATTTAAAGGTAGTAGCAACTTTAGGTGGTACGTCGCCATCTTTTTCTGCTATCATTGGTTTCGGAAGAAATAATTAAAGGAGAATAAAAAATGGCATTCGTACACGGAAAAGATTCAGTTTTTAAAATTGATAACGCTAGTGGTTCACTTACTGATATTTCAGCTTATGTAAATTCAGTAGATTTCCCACAAACAGTTGATGTAGCAGAAACAACCGTGCTAGGAAAAGACAATAAAACTTTTATTGTTGGTTTGAAAGACGCAACTCTTTCTCTAGCAGGTTTATGGGACGCAACAGTTGACGCAATTTTTGGCGCTGTAATAGGTCAATCCGCAACATTATCATTTGAGTATTCGCCAGAGGGAACAGGCTCAGGTGCTGTAAAGTACACTGGAGAATGCATAGTAACAAGCTATGGAAAAAATTCCCCAGTTGGCGAAGTTGTAACTTATAGTCTAGACGCACAAGTTTCAGACGCAGTTACCCGCGCTACTCATTAATAATTAAGTGGAACGCACATGACAAAAAATAGATTAACCATAGAAGATATAAATAATAATATTCCAAATGTTCCAGAAGTGGAACTACATATAGAAGAATGGGATAAAAATATATTAATTCAAGGTATTAGTAAACAAACACAAATAGAATTAGGACGTTTGCTAGATGACGAAAAAACAGATGCTTTTGATTATCAAAGAGAACTTTTAAAGCATTGTGTAGTCGATCCCGCTTTGGATGACGAATCAATTGATTTGTTATATCAAAAAGACAGCAAAGTTATTGATAAAATATTTCTTTCAATTAACGATCTCAATGGTGTTGGAGGTTCTGCTTCGGCAGAAGAATTTCAAGAGTAACCCAGACTTATTATTTCAATTTAGACTAGCTAAAGACTTAGGCATGACAGTGGGCGAATTAATTACTAGAATGAGTGCATTGGAATATTCTCAATGGGCAGAATATTACCTTTACATACAGAAAGAACGAGATAAGGCACAAGCATTAGCAGAAGCAGAAAGAAATAAAAGATAATGGCGATTGCAGATATAGCGATAAATATAATAACTAAAGGTGCAACCTTAGCTAAAAAGCAATTAAATGATTTAGGCAATTCTGGAAAAACTTCTGCAAGTAATCTTAAACAATTAGGAAACATAATGGCAGGCGCTGTTGCTGTATCCGCAATAGCATTGGCTAAAGGCGTGTCAATGGCTTTACGAGAATTTACTGCTTTTGATGAAGCAATGAATCAATCTCTAGCCATAATGAAAACGTCAGAGGCACAACAATTAGCAATGGCAGAGGCAACCAAACAAGTTGCTATGGAAACAAGAATTGGAACTAAACAAAGCGCCGAGGCATATTTCTTTTTAGCGTCGGCAGGTTTAAGTGCCGAACAATCAATAAATGCTTTACCACAAGTTGCAAAATTTGCTCAAGCAGGAATGTTTGATATGGCAACTGCTACTGATTTAGCAACAGACGCTCAATCTGGTTTGGGATTAACAGTAAAAGACGCACAACAAAACTTATCTAACTTAACAAGAGTTACTGATGTTTTAGTAAAAGCAAATACTTTAGCAAACGCTTCTGTTCAACAATTTTCCGAAGCTTTAACCACTAAGGCAGGTGCCGCACTTAAAGTTGCCAATAAAGATATAGAAGAAGGTGTTGCGGTTTTAGCAGTTTTTGCAGACGCAGGTGTTAAAGGTGCAGAAGCTGGGGATAAATTAAACCAAGTACTTAGAGATATTATTAGAGCAAATGAAAATAATAAAGAAGCATTCAAAGCTCTAGGTTTAGAAATATTTAAAGCTGATGGCAACATGAAAAACTTAGCAGATGTTGTTGAGGAACTCGATCGAGTTATGGGCCCAATGAATGACGCACAAAAAGCGGCAACACTTGACCAATTAGGATTAAATCGTGGTGTTGCTGACGCTGTTAAAATTCTTTCAGGATCGACAGAAAAAATAAGAGAATATGAAAGTGCTTTAAGAGATTCAGCAGGCATAACAGAAGAAATAGCAAATAACCAATTAAAATCATTACAAGCTGAACTAGATATATTAAATAATAAATGGGAAATATTACTTCAAGATATTGGAAAAGATTTTGAGGGTACAGCAAGAGGCACAGTTGGATTATTAGATAGATTAATAACAAAAATTATAGAAGTCCGTGAAGCTGCCGATATTAGAGAAAATGTTTTGGGCGTTCAGGCATGGAGAACTTACACAACCACAATAGGTTTTACAGAGGTTCAAACACGTAAATTAATAACCATTACTAAAGATTTAACAAATACACATGACGCTGAAAGAGATTCAGTTGAAGCTTATAATTCTGCTTTAGAAGATTTAAGACCAACCAAAGAAGAAATTATACAAGCAACAGAAGAAGAAATAGAAAAAGAAAAAGAATTAGCAAAAGAAAGACGTGAAAATAGCTTAGGCGCTTTAAATAAAGTTTTAAGTGCTTATAAAAAACTTCAAGCAATAAAAGATAACATTATAGATTTAGAAAGTGACGAAAAAGATAAATTAGAAAAATTAACAAAAGCTAAAAGCAAAGAAAAAGGTTTAATTAGTCAAAGAGATTTTGCATTACAACAATTATTAAAAGCACAAGAACAAAGCAAGGTAGTAACCATTGAAGAAGAATTAGCAATTATAAAAGCTAGTCAAGCAATGGAAGAAGCAAAAAAGAATTTAGATGGTACTAGAGAGGCACAATTAGAATACGAGATAGCACAAAAAAAGGTTAATGACGCTATTGCTGAATCTACTTCTGCTACACAAGATGAAATTCAAGCTAAAAACGAATATCAACGTTCTTTAGATGAACTTGAACGTCAAATGGAAAAAATAGAAAAAGCACAAAAAGATTATCAAGACGCACAAGAAAGTCTAGCAAAAGCAACAGCTAGAACAGCAGAAAATTTATTAGAACAAGCAATAGCTAAAAAAGAATTAGATAAAGCATTGGCAGACGCAAATGCAATTAACGCATTAGAAATTGGTTTAGAAGAAATGGTCAAAAATATTTCTGGCTCTTTGTCTGGACTTAGAGAAGAATTTGAAAAAATATTTGCTTTAAGAAATAAACCTATAACA
>Ga0181380_1001373_pt1 | contig 10688 bp, 17 predicted proteins | sample 3SPOviralmetaG_FD_130116 | JGI IMG/M metagenome (GOLD analysis project Ga0181380, IMG submission 130116) | Marine viral communities from the oligotrophic San Pedro Time Series (SPOT) site, San Pedro Channel, CA, USA - 3 SPOT_SRF_2009-08-19 | ecosystem: Environmental > Aquatic > Marine > Strait... | reverse complement strand
CACCACTACTATTAGCAATGTAATATTTTAACCCTGCTAAAGAATTATTAGAACCAAAAGAATTTTCATGTTCAGCGTTAGTTATACTAGGTATTGTTACTACTGCACTATTACCTGAGCCTGTTGGTTGATTTATTTGCAATCCTATTGAATTGTTTTTAACTAATCCATCAAGATAACCCATAGCTGTTTTAGTATTATTGCTACTATCTAATACTGAAACTCTTTGTTTAACTGAGTCTAATTCTATTCGAGAATTATTTATAGGAGACGATTGAAACTTTTGATTTGTAAAACTCCAACCTGCTATTTCAGTTGTCCCTGTATCATCTATTCTTACAACCTGAGTTCCTGAAGAATTGTTTATTAAAAGACCTACTGAAGTTCCACTTAACATACCCGCTTTTAATATAGTAGTAGAACCTGCAGATAAATTCAATCTAGGTTCATCTCCTGCTAATAAAGATATAGTCTTAGTGCTTGTTGATTTTTGTAAAGAATTTTGACCTACAGTCCAACCTGCTAAATTTGCAGTACTACCATATAATCCAAAAATTTCATTACCACTTCCATCTTTTGTTTGTAAACCATAAGAGCCTTGGGTTACTTGTCCAAAAATTGCTCTTACATTACTTGCGTCATCTTCTACAAATACTGAATTATCGCCTGTAGAGATTGTAAAATTAGAGCCACCAAAAGATTCGTCTGTAAATTCAAAACTATCAAATGATTTATTAAGGTCAAATGCGTCAAGGCTATCACTAAAAGTTTTATATGTAGTACCTTCAATGTTAGTTTCTTTTACGAGTCTTCCATTTTCTATATAAGAATTGGATTCTCCTTCTTGTAAGTTTCTCGGACCAGAGCCAAGTTCATCTACTTCAGGGTCGTACATTAGTTACCTGCTTCGCTAGTTCTTAGCCTTTTAGTTCTATATTCTACAGTAATATTAGATATTGTTATTCCACCACTAGCGTAACTTCTAAATGATAATTGAAGCCTATCTGACTCTATAACAGGAGAGAACTCATATATCTTTGTAACAAAGTCGGCATTTGCTGAAAGACTTTTTGCAATTTCTGTTCCACCGTTAGCAGATAACGCTAAAGTGGCATTATTTTCATTTCTTAATTCAACTCTTACTTTATAAAATCTTTTCATTATTCCGGGTGAACCAAGAGAATCTTCTTTTAGTGTAAATATTTTGTTTTCTAAAGACTTTGAAGCCATATCATTATTTAAAGTAATAGCTTCATATTTACTATTTTGCTTTGTATGGTAATGTAGTTCCCCATTTAATGTATTAAAAAATCCTTCATTGTGTTGAAAAACTCCTGTTGCAACATAAGACCACCCTTGGGAATCAAAATTATAAACCCAAACTCCTCTTAAGGCAGTATTTGGTGATAGGTTTGTAGTAGCTACATATAATTGATTAGTAACATTATTCATTCCTAAAATTAAATTATCATTACTACCTAATTTATTAAACCAACTACTAGCAGATAATGATTGACTTAATTCTTGAACTCCTTGCCCACCATAAGTAAAGCAACCATATCTATTTGCCCATACAATGCCGTATCTCGTCTTAATTACGTTAGTTTGATATGGAACTCCATTATTATCTATTTCTTGCTCCATGCCCCATCCTGCGGGACTTCCTGATTGTACATTCAATATGTATACTTTATTGTTTTTAAATAAACATAGTCTTCCTGAGAAACTTTGTATTGCTGTAAATTGGTCACCATCATTTATACCTAAATCAATCCAATTTGATATTGGAATTAAATCAGGCTTTGCAGGTTGGCTATAAAAAACTCTATCGTTTAAATCTTTAAAACTAGTTTCTTCAAAATATTTACATCCTATATAAAAAATTCTTCTACCAACTGAAACTGCATCTTTCCATCTTGTTCCATTGTTTTCCATGCTAATTTTAAATTCATCGTTTAAAACTCCTGTCAAAGCTTCGTATGTTTCAATCGAAGGACTTCTTGCTTCAAGATAAGTAGATGTATAATAAAGACCTGCACTTTGTCTTGTCCAAGTATTTTCAAAATTATCAAAAGTATTTAATCTACTTCCTCTTTCAAAATCAACGTCTAATAAAAGCCTCCACCTTTTACCTCCATTATATTTTCTAGCATAAATCCTACAACCTGTCATTCTTTCATCAAAAACAGTTCCATTAGTATTCTTTATACCTGCGGCTAATTTTGTAAAATATTGTCTTTTAGGTAAGTTAATAGATTCAACAATAGAATTATTAGATAATTTAATTTTTATTAAAGAAACTTTACTTTCTTGATTAGTTTTATAAACGTATGTTGCTCCAAACTCATAATCAGTAGATGCCCAAGTTCCATCTTCACTAGTAGTAGTTATGTCAAAAGATATGTTAGGTAAGTCAGCAGAAAGGTTAGGTAATTTTGTTGTTATATCTGTCGTTTGACACATAAGTCCATTCCCATTATTTGCTTGAGAAGGATAAACGGGAGCAACAACACTAGCATCTGTAATTACCCACTTATTTAAAGTATTCCAAGAATCATCACTACTAAATCTTGTTCTTGACATAAACCCCATCCATTTAGGCTTTGATGTAGCATCTCCTGTTGTGTTACTCCATCTTAAGTCACCTTCGTGCCAAAGAAATGATGCTTTATAATTATTACTTGTAGCAGGAGCATCTGTATAAAAAATACCCAAATGAGCAACACTACCTCCTTCTATTAAATTTACAACACCAACGCCTCCTTCTAGTGTATTATAAAAAAACATAGTACACCCGTCCTCTTTAAAAGAACCTGACATATTAGCATTGTTTAAATCAAAATCAGAACGAACAGTTATTCCTGAAAAACCAGAGCCTATATAAGGTTTCGATGTAGCGTTAGTACTACCTTGGGAAATACTATATAATTTATTTTCATGGTAATTAATAGTATTTATCTCACCGAAGGTATTAATACTCCATCCATTGCAATCTGCTAAAGCTTCCGCTCCTATATCAGCATCGTCAAATCTAGTATTAATACCTTTTTCGTAACGACTATATTGTGCAAAGGTTTTTGGCACTACTTTTTACCTTTTAATAATCCACCTATTAAAGATTGGACTATGCCAACTAGAGCTAAAAAGAATTTTCCTTCTTTCTCTTCTTTAACAAAAGGTATGTCTATTTTGTCGTTTAGCTTTTGAGCAAGTTCTTCAGCAAACTCTTCTGAGTCTACATGACCCATTACTTCTGCTTCCATTTTCTCAGCTTGTGCTTTAGCTAATTCCATTAACATTGATTTAATATCCATATTAATTCTCCTTTATCTTTTTTGTTTTTTGCCATAGGTAGTATATGTTAATTGCAAACATTATGCACATTAACACTCCTGAAAGGACATCTGTCCAATATACTAAACCTAAACTTGTACTTATACCACTTACTCTTAAACTATCCATTAGTGTTTTCCATTTAATCTGCTTATGATACCTTTTATTTCTGATACCTGATTATCTAAATCATTTACTTCTTTATTTAATCCATCAAATTTTCTGTCTAGTTTATCATCTGATTGATTCCATCTTGCAATAAGTTTTATTACCATGCCTTCCATATTCTCAAGAGTCTCACTCTGTCCTTTATTTTCTACTTGTAAATCTTGTAACGCTTTAGCCTGTTCATTGCCTCTTTTATTCATTGAATAAACCATAAACATAAACATTGCACCAACAACGCCAATCATTCCCGCTTCGCTGTAAATTGCTAAAAAATCTTCCATCTATTTCCTCTTTTTCTTTTTCCATGAAAGAGGGTTTAAATTCATTTCTTTTTGATACCAATTTAATTCTTCTTCCATTTTTCCATAACGTACTTCTTCTTCTTCTATATGTTTCTCGACAAGTTCTGTAATTGTGGTATCAGACTCAGATATTCTTCTCTCAAGTTCTCCAATCCTATAGACAATTTGATAGTACGAATAAACAAGTCCACCGATAAGTACGCACATTTGCATAAGCCACTTAATGTTGATACTGATAATAGCATTGTCATCAACGACTTGTGACCTATAAGACCTTGCTGTTTTCGGCTTTTCATCATTCATTCTTTGCTCTTACCATTTCGTAAATATTATGTTTATAACACCAATTATCACTTTCTAAAACTACAGGTTTTCTAAAATGATGTGTTGTACTATCTTGGTCTATAAGATTTACAAAAGCATTTGAAGAGTCACTTGGAGTAAGTTCATACCCCATTACTGACCATCCCCCACTACAAGAAGACATTACTAATCCTCCTAATACTAAAAACAAAAACACTAAAACTTTAATTATATCTTTTAAATCTTCTGATTCCATTACTTCACACTCTTTAATAATCCTTTTTCAAAAACTAATTCTTTTGTTTGCCCTTTTGAATTATAAACAAGATTTAACTTGCCTGTATATCCACTAACACTAGCATTTGACCCCGCGGCTCCTGTCGCACCAGTCGGACCAGTCGCACCTTGTGAGCCTGTATCACCCTTATCCCCTTTGGCTCCGTCTGAACCATCAGTTCCATTACTACCTGCACTACCTGTAGCACCAGTATCACCTTTGTCCCCTTTATCACCTTTTGCACCATTACTGCCATTAGTTCCATTAGTTCCATTTGAGCCTGCAGAACCCGTATCTCCTTTATCTCCTTTTGCTCCTGCACTACCCGCAGAACCTGTAGCTCCTCGTGGACCAGTTGCTCCTGTATTTCCTATATCTCCCTTGTCTCCTTTAGCACCCGCACTTCCATTAGAGCCATTACTGCCCGCAGAGCCTGTGTCGCCTTTATCGCCCTTATCACCTTTCGGTCCAGCAGTTAATGATATAGTATCTACATCGTCAATAATTTCATCGCACTTAACAAACAATTTCTTAATCATAGCAGTTATTGGAGTGTCGTCTGCACCATCGCCATCTGTTGAATTGTCATAAACTCCGTCTAATTCATTATACCTTGCTTCAAAGTCTGAATCAGTTTTGGTTTCTAAGGTTTTCCCTCTATGTGTTGCAAATTTCTTTGGTCTAGCCATTAAAAACTCCTTTCGCCTACGATTGAAAATACTCCTCTAAAATAATAATATGTCGATGAAGTAGTATTTGTTGTTCTTCTTAATTGAGGAACAAGAATATCTCCTTTAGCTACACTTAGATTTAAAGACGAACTCCCTAGTTCATTTCTTCGATACGCTGTACACGATAAAGTTTCTAAAGAATTACCACCTCCACTTACATTTGTTATACTTGTAGCAGAAGCACTATTATTGTAACTTGGTGTACCTTTTTTTAAAATAAGTTCAAAAGTCTGACTGCTTGTAGGAGAACCACGAAGAAAACATTCTTTAAGTGTAAAGGCGTATGGAGCAATAAAAGGTGGCATATAAGAAGCTGCCCATGAAGTTTTAGCAGTAGCAGAACTTGTTGACCAATCTGTAGTGCTTACACCATAACTACTGTTTGGGTAATAATAATATCCAAATCTTGTATACCAATTAGTTGCCCATTGCCAATCACATTTTTCAACGGATACACCTAAGTTACTCCTAGCACCACTAGCAGTTGATGAACCTGTTCCACCATTAATTACTGCCAAATCCGTACCACCCCAACAAGTATTATTTATATTTGTCAATCCAGAACCATTACCTTGAAATGCTTGTGAGTCTATTGTACCTTGACAAGTTAAATCGTTATAAAATTCAGCATCTCCACCATCTACAGTTAAACTATTTCCAACAAACACATTACCATTAGAATCAATATTATTAAATGTTACATTACTAGTTGTACTTAAACCTAAATTAGTTTTAGCACCCGAAGCAGTGCTTGAGCCTGTTCCTCCGTTAGCTACCGATAAGTCAGTACCACTCCAATTACTATTGTTTACAGAACTCAATCCACTACTAGGAGTTGCCCAAGTCATTGTACCATCTCCGTCTGACCTTAAAAATTGTGAAGTAGTTCCATTCCCACTTACATTTAATTCACTAGCACCAACTGCGCCAGAATCTATAGCATCAGCACTTACAACACCTGTAGAAAGTTTAGATGGATGGTTTATTGCCCCTGTCGCTAATTGAGTTCCAGTAACTCCACCACTCGTTATACTAAAAGCAGTTCCAACTAAAGACAATCCTGTACTCGCTGAATATGTAGTATTAGTATTAGTATCGGTAGGAGTTGCCCAAGTTCCATCACCTCTTAAATACCTAGACGTACTATGACTTGTATTACTCAAGTCTGTCATACTAGGATGTTGAGTTAATATTTTTTCCCAATTAGCCATTATTTAGACTCCTCAATATTTGTATCTATTTTTTTTGCTAATTTTATTATTAACTTTGAAACAAAATGAGAGTCTTGTCCTTTTATTGTTGTATTGTCTAAAGCTGTTTTCATAAACATTATCTCATCTACTGTTAGTTCAACCTTCATTTAAGAACTCCTTATGTATTGTAGCTAATTTTTTCATACAATTAAAAGCTAATTCTAATTGCACTCCTTTAAAGCTACTTTCCATAATTAATTTTAAAAGAAAGTCTGTATCTTTTACATTTAGTGAAGGAGCTTTTTCCTCTTTTTCACCAAACTTAATGAAATTCCCCTGTTGCTGAGAAATGCCTTTAGTTGCGATTTTACTCATTATTTATCTCCCTTATTTTTTTACATTAAGAAGTCCTTATGTAAATTTGGTCTGAATTAGTTTTGATATGCATACTACCAATACCCATTCCATTATTATTTGCTGCTACTGAAGTACTTGTTGTGCAAGTTACAATATAACCACCACCTGCTGCTACTTGAGTTGGAGCTGCGGTTGGCATAGTCTTATCTGTGCTTTGGAATATAGTCCATCTACCTGCAGACTCATCAAAGTACATACAAGAATCACCATTTGCTGATGTTTGAGTTGTTGCACCACCTGAAGAACGCTCTACAATAAAACCTGCGTCAAGAGGTGAACTACCTGAATAGTCAGAGTTTAAAACAATCTTACTATCTTTAACTGCTAGTGTTTCAGTAGTTGTATCAACAATTCCTGAACTTACTTGCAATGTTGCACAAGAAACAGTCCCTGAAGTAGTAAAACCTCCTGCGGTAAGTACTCCACTTGTTTCATCATGTACATTGTTTTTTAGATAAACATCCTCTACATTTATTGTAACACTACCTGAAGTACCTCCACCACTTAATCCTGTACCTGCAGTTACACCTGTTATATCTCCTACACCTTTAGCAGCTAACTGAGTCTGAATGTTAGATGTAACTCCATCTAAGTAATCGAACTCAGTAGTAGTAACTCCTGTTGCTCTTAGATTCTTAGCATAGTTTAAGTCATTATGGTCACCTGTAAATCCGTCAATCTTGTTTATTTCAGCGGCTGTTGCACTAATCGCAGTTGAGCCAATATAAAGGTCATTCATAACCCTTACATCTCTTCCCCAAATTTCACCATATACTTTACCACTTTCACCTAAGTGAACGGCTCTATCTGATATTGGTCTCATAACATCTACGTTTGAACTTTGATTAAGAAATTCAAGAGTCTTTGTACTAGCAATTCCAAATTGGATACCGGCAGTAGACAAGCCACCTGTAAATTCTATTCTAGCAGCTGAAGAACTACTTCCGACTTTTAAAGATGTCGAATAAACTGAATTTATAGTAGTTTGACTAGGATTTACAGTTAATGTTACTCCTCCTGAAGTTCCTCCACCTGTTAGTCCATTTCCAGCACCGACACTTGTAATGTCACCTGAAGAAGGAGAACCCCAACTCGGAACACTTCCATTTGTTGTCAATACTTGACCACTAGAACCTACTCCTAGTTTAGATAAAGTGCCTGCTGCAGAAGCATATAGTAAATCTCCTGTAGTGTATGCACTAATATTAGTTCCACCATTTGCTACTGCTAAATCAGCTCCACTCCAATGAGCATTGTTAATAGTACTTAAACTTCCTAATGTTCCAATGCCTAGTAATGTTTTCATTGATGCATAATTCGCTGCAGCTACTAAAGTTTTACCATTTGAACTTGGTGATACTGTTGACCATGTATCTAAATTATTATGGTGTGCTTGTACATCTGTATCAATTACAAGTCCAAGGCTTGATGCCGTTGGAAGGGTTTGGTCGCCTGTATTAGTTCCAGAAAGATTGCCAATGGCAGTCAATTTACTAGAGCTAATATCGGCTTCGGTTATTACTCTTTTCCATGTTGCCATTTTACTACTCCTTTATTATTCAATACCCAAAAATAGCTGATTGTCTTTATAGTAAAGACCACCTTCTATGCTAGTAGGGGTACTTGTTTGTTCTTTTAATTTCACGACTCCACTATTCAATATTGAGAATACTGTAGAGCCACCACTTATTTTGAAGACAAAATCGGTAACTGAATCCGTAAGAAAGTTACCTCTTACTCCAATGTCAGTAGTTGATAATGATAGAGCTGAGCCTTCACCTTCTCCATCAAATAATTGTTTTAAACTAGTTTCTATTCCTTCGCCTATTGTAGAACTAGAAACCGTTATTAAGTCTTTATACGATGATGATATATTTCTTCCTGTTAAACTAGCCATTATATTTCATTCCAATTCTTATTAAAGTTATCCCAAGTAGATATACCCATTAAATTCCATATTTCTGCATAAGCAGTTTCAGTTAAGAAATTTACCACAGGTAAATCAGTAGTTGGGGAAGCAAAAACAAATTCCACAGGTGGAGTGCCTGACTCAATAGTCCCATCAATATCGGTACCCGTTTGAACAACAAACGCTTCAGTATGCCCAATACTTGAATGAGTTGTACCTTGAGGTAAATCATTTGGTACTGAGCCTCCTGTTGTTATGTAACCCATTACGAAGGTATTCCATTGTTAAAATTCGCTAATGTTTCTATTTTATTTAATGCTTCTTTTTCAGTATATTTATTTTTATCGCTATTTCCCGCTACCATCAGATTAAGTATTTCTCTACAAGTCATACTTCTAATATCTGCATTTTTATAAATGATATTCAAAACTTCGTCAATAGTGTATGTTTTTAAACCTATACCACTATAATCGACTCCATTATGCGTTCCCATGGTTTTTAATCTTTTATTTAAAGCTTCACAAAAAGTATGTAACCCAAGGCTATCACCATTTATAGTGTTCATTCTTTCTTTTAAATTCATTCCGTGCAAATTTGCCATTCTATCTCAAAGCAAAAGGGTTTACAGCTTGAGCAACAATATTTCTCCGTTTGTTACTTTCACTATCTGCTAATTTACTAAAAAACTCTTTCATAAAATATTCCTTTTTGTTTATATCGCCTGCTCTTTCAGCTAACATACCTTTAATGTAATCTACACAAGCTAAACTTAACATTCTGTTCATATTTATATGAGAAACCTCAGTTGGATTAGCAACTTCGGTTAAAGTAGGTTGATTTCCACCTGCTAATTCATTTGGTTCGTTATTTACAAAAGGTTCTATAAAAGCAGTCCCCTCAAACATTAATCCCGCAGATATTGTTTCATCAGGATATATTAATGACATTTGGTCATCAAACTCAGGAACTCTTATTTGATAGGTAGCATCTTCATTAGCACCTTGAACTGATAATTGATATAATTGTATGTTTCTACCATTAATATAGTATGCCCAAGTATTTTCTACGTTTTTACTCATTCCGGTGTATTATCCTTTACCATCATTGGTTGATGAACTAGTCTTCTAATACGCATATATTTATCTTTTTGCGTATCTTTTACTGATACTGACATTATCTTAATTAAGTTAGCAGGAATAGCGTAATCTCTTACTCCATCTGTAACATCTGTTTGCCAAGTACCAACATTTTCATTATAAGTAGATTGTATTAAATGTATAGCATCTTTTACCCAAGCAATAACTAAACCCGTTTCATTTGTACCTGTTCTTTCCATTATTTCTTGAATAGTCATTAATCTCTACCTACTAATATTTCTATAGATGCTAAAGCATTTGCTCCACTTGAAGATATACTAGCACCACTTAAATTCAATGAGTTAGGTCTAAGAATACAAACATCTCCCTTACCTATTAACTTAGAAACTTCTTGAGTACCAATTTTGATACTTAAATCAGGAGTTCCAACTACTCCTGTTTTTGATTCTTTTATTTTAATCATTATAAAATGACAATCAGTAAATGTTCCTATAAGACTAGAATGATTTAAAGCTACATAAGAACCTGTAACTGAATCAGCTTTTTTATATTTAATAAAAGTAGCAGTCGTATTACAAGCAACTTCAATTCCTCCTCCAACTCCTTCTACAGCTGCTCCACTATGAGACATCCTTACTTTTTTAGTATTATCTACTGCAGAAACAAGTTCTTCTATTGGACTTGCACTAGCAGAATATTGAATTGAAAAATTTGCCATTTAAAACTCCTATTTATTCATCGCTTGAGCAGACAATGCTCTTGATGTTGTTCTTTCATTGTTGCTAATGAATCTTTGAATTTCACCATTTGCCCATTGATAATATTTTGTAGATTCTTTTTCATAAAAATTAGCTTGTGCTAAATTAGTATTTACTTCGGTTGATAACTGCTGACTTTGAGCATTTGATTTACCTAAATCAGCTTGAAACTTTTGTAATTGTGCTGAATATTCCTGACT
>Ga0181380_1001371_pt1 | contig 10704 bp, 9 predicted proteins | sample 3SPOviralmetaG_FD_130116 | JGI IMG/M metagenome (GOLD analysis project Ga0181380, IMG submission 130116) | Marine viral communities from the oligotrophic San Pedro Time Series (SPOT) site, San Pedro Channel, CA, USA - 3 SPOT_SRF_2009-08-19 | ecosystem: Environmental > Aquatic > Marine > Strait... | reverse complement strand
TAGTACAAAACGATATGACAATATGCAGTTAACAAAAACACAAGCAGCGTTAGAAGCATTTAAAAACTTTGTTATACAACAATCACGTACAAGGTTAACTAAAGGGCGTAAGAACGTTTCTAAAGAACTTTACAATAGTTTAAAAGGTAATGTAAAAGAAATGCCTAATTCTATATCTGTAGAGTTTGAAATGGAAGATTACGGTATATTCCAAGATAAAGGTGTAAGCGGAACTAAAAAGAAATATGATACACCATATAGTTATACAAACAAAATGCCACCTAGTAAACCATTAGCACAATGGGCAAAAAGTAAGAACATAAGATTAAGAGATAAAGAAGGTAAGTTTAAAAAAGGCAACTATAACTCAATAGGTTATTTAATAGCAAGAAGCATATATAGAAAAGGTATAAAGCCAAGTTTGTTCTTCACTAAACCATTTGAACAAGGTTTTAAAAAATTACCTGATGAATTAATAAAAAACTTTGGTTTAGATGTAGAAGATTTTTTAGCATTTACATTAAAAGAAGATAGATTAAGATGAGTACATATACAAAGATAAACGTTAGAAGTCCTTTTTATTTACATCTAGTAGAGCCAAGTCCACCGCTTCCAGACTTTGACTGTTTAGTTGCATTCCCAAACTCAAATCAAACAGGATTTGCAGTTGACGATCAAGGGATTATTACACCACCTAGCACAAGTGCAGGCGTGATAGAATCAATATCTAGTGACGATGCTGACTTTGCAAATAACAAATTTCCAACAGAAAGCTCTGACACTACAAGATCGATAAAAGTAAACATAGCAATTCCACCTGCATTATTTGCTAATTCAAGTGATGGATTTTTTGAATGTACTTTAACAACAACACAACCAGGTATTACAACTTCAGTAGTACAGCCAACAACTTGTTCTGGTGGACCAACTAAAAACGGTTCTATCGGAGGTCAAACATTAACAGTTGGCGGTTCTAGTGTAACTATAGATTTAGCTAGTTTTTTTAATAGCGCAACAGTATATGATGTTTCTAATGTAAATCCTAATATTGTAACAACAGCTTTAAGTGGCAGCTCTCTGACATTATCACCTAATGTAATTGGTGGCACGACAACAGTATATGGTATTGCTAGAGATGCAAGCTACCCTACAACCTGTGAAGAAACTCAAGCAATATCTGTGACAGTAAATGCAGGGAGTGCTTTAGGATGTACACTAGCGGGTAAAAGCATTTTACAGGGTGGTTCAATAACAGCAGCAGGAGTAATTACTGATCCTGTTTCACCTGTTGCAGGAATAGTAGAAAAATCCTTAACAAGTGGTGGCACACCTATCACAAGTGTTTCTGCTAATACAGGAAGTACAGCACAGCCTGTTACGTTATTTTATAAACTTACCCCACCTGCTACTTTTACAAATTCAGGAACTCCGATTATTTGTGAAATAGATTTAACACAAGCAGGAACAGCAGATCCAACGTTTAGCTGTGCTATAGCAAATTTAACAGGCGGAGGTGTTTCACAAAACGGTGCTATATTAACACCTACTTCTAAAATCGGTGCAACAGTAAAAACACCTGCAAGTGGAACAGCATTTCCAACAGTCACAGTTGACACATCAAGAACTGTAACTTTCCCTGTTACAATTCCAAGCGGTTATCAAGATGCAGGCACAGATATAAATTGTGATGTTACATTTACACAGCCTGCAACAACACCTACTTGTGGAAGCAATACTTTGTACATAAGCACAGGTGCAGTTGAACCTCCTAGCGACACAGCAACACAAAGCCATTGCAATAAAATACAAGTAGTAGGAACATACACGGAAATAAAAGCAACATCTGATAGCGTAACAGGTGTTTTAGATACTGTGGTTTGTAGTAACGGAACTCCCTTTGATGGTAGAGACCTTTATTATGTTATAACAACAAGCATAGTAGATGCAGCAGGTGGTCCCGGTATATCACCTTTTAATCTAGTTAAAATCAACAGAAACGGACAAGTCACAGAAATAGCTGTTGGTGGATGTCCAACACCTAGTAGTGGTGGTAATCAAGCAGGAACATTATTTTAATATTATGAGTTTAAAAAGAGTAGAAGTCGATTTATATGTATGGGATGGGGGTTTATCAGATCAGCCTAGCACACCTGCATATTCAATAAATAAAAGCGTAATATCTGGGCAGACAAATGTAACATTAGAAATTGCAGAGCTAGTCAGAGATTATTTGACAATTAGTTTTAATGACGATTATAATTCTATTGCTAGATATGTCAGAGCGATAGTAAATTCTTTTGACGATTCAGACGAACCATTTGTCACAAATCCTATTATAACAACCTATGTTGCAGTAGATGGCTATGGGTATTATGAAGAAGGTACAAACCCAGAACTAGATAGACACGCTCTAATCAGCTCTAATAATATCTATATTCCAGAGAATACAGCAGGTAAGTTTCCAATATTTGCTGAAGGTGTTGGTAAAGTAATAATAGATTCTACTACAACACAGATAACAGATAGTGGTAACACAAATCAGAAAATTCAATACATAACAATCCCTGCAAATAGTTCTTCAATACAGGTATATGACACAGACGACACAACACTAAAAAAGACTATCGCTGTGTCTAATATTTGCGAGCCTAAATTCACGCCTTACAAAATAACTTTTGTCAACAAATTTGGTGCTTTTGAAGATATGTATTTTTTCAAAAAAAGTTCAGAAACAACAAATGTAACTGATGAAATGTATAAAAGAAATATTGTCACAAATACATCTTCAAGTTACAACACCTACGATAACCAAAAAGAAAGAATGAATGTTAATGCGAAAACAACATTGACATTAAACACAGGATTTATTGCAGAAGATATGAACCAAACTATTGAAGAGCTGTTTTACACAGAAAATGTTTGGATTAGATACGAAGGTAAAACACTACCTGTAATCCCTGCTTCTAAATCACTACAATACAAAACACATCTAAACGATAATCTAATCAATTATACAGTTCAATTTGATTTTGCTTTTGACAGAATCAACAACGTAAGATAAATGCTGCAACTGCAAATATATTTTAACTCACAGCAACTTGATTTGTTCAAGGATGAAAGTGTTGTACTAACACAATCAATTCAAGACATAAAAGATATACAAAAAGTGTTTGTTCCTTTTACACAAACTTTTAATGTTCCTGCATCTAAAAACAATAACAAAATTTTCAAGCATTTCTACAATTTCAACATTGATGGTTTTGATGCTAGAAAGAAAACAGATTCAGAATTATATCTAAACTACAAGCTATTTAAAAAAGGTAAAATAAAGCTTGAAGGTGTACAGTTGAAAAATAATGAACCTCACACTTATAAGCTGACATTTTTTGGCAATACAATTAACTTAAAAGACATTGTTGGTGAAGATAAAATAGCAGCTCTTAGTCATCTGAAAGATTACAATTTTGACTATAACGATACTAATATAGAATCACTAATGGAAAGTGGTTTAAATATATTTAGTACAGGTGGAACAATTAGCAACGCTGTTATAATCCCCTTAATTACTCACACAGATAGATTAATATTTGATAGTGATTCTGCTGTTGTTAATACAGATACAATAAAAAACATAAATCCAACAGCAGGAACAAGCACAGATTATGGCGTGCCTTTTAAACAGTTGAAACCTGCGATAAGATTATTTGCAATCATAAAAGCTATAGAGGCGCAATATAATTTGACCTTCAGCACAGATTTCTTCAACACTACAAATGAACCTTTTTTCGGTTTATATATGTGGTTGCACAACAAAGAAGGTGAACTGTTTCAGGATTTAGATGCGCAGTTTTTGGCCTCTGGTTTTTCTGTTACAAGTAAAGACAAAACAATGGGGCTTGGTACTTTTTTTACAGGCTTTACAACTTCAAGTTTTGAAACAAAGATTGATGAAATTAGAAAGTCTAGAATATTTGATGGCATACCTGTAAATAAAATAGAAAGAGCGTTAAATGTAAAAGTTGAACCATCTGGTTCAGCAGGTTATAGCTTAGTGATAAAAAAAGATGGCGAGGAGTTTCAAAGGTTTGATGGTCTAACAGGCGTTACTGAATTAGGACAAAGCACAAGTCTTAAAAGAGATCAATTTTTAAGAATAGACGATGGCGTATATACATTCTTTATAGAAACAGATGCTGTATCTAGTTATAATTTAACAATGACACACTTTGTAAAAAGTCTTAGAGCATTAGGTCGAAGAAAGGATATTACATTTACAGCTAGTGCGGCAAAAACATCTGACAATCCTGTGACAGTAACACAGTTTTTACCAGATATTAAAGTCATTGATTTGCTTACAGGTATTTTTAAGCTGTTTAACTTGACTGCTTTTGAAGATGACAATGGTATTATCCAAGTTAAAACTCTTGATGACTTTTATGCAAGCAGCACAGCAGTTCACGATATAACTCCTTTTTTAGATAAAACCTCAACGACTGTTGATTCTGTTTTACCATTCAAAGAAATAGATTTTAAATATGAAGGCACAGATAGTTTTTTAGCTAATAATCACAAAGAAAAATTCTATACTGAATGGGGTGCTAATTACTACAACGCACCAGAAAAATATGATGGTAAGGTGTATGATATTCAAGTGCCTTTTGAGCATTTTAAATATGAGCATCTTTTTGTAACAAACAATCTTGTAGAAACTGCATCTGATAGCGGTGTGCAATATGGATATTCAGTAAACGAAAGTCAACAGGCTTTCTTGGGCAAACCGTTGCTGTTTTATGCTGCTAAATCAACAGCTACTATCAGAGCTTTAAACCTAACTAAAAGTGCAGGGGTTTCAATTACAAATCCATACATCCCCCTTAACTGTATCGGTACAGGCAGCACATTTTTATCTGGAAAGCAAAGTATAAATTTCAATGCTGAGTTTGATGAATTTTCTAGAGAAGTAAATCCTAAATCTTTATTTGAGACTTACTACAAAACTTATGTAGAAGATATGTTTGATGTCCGCAAAAGGATAACACAGGCAAAGGCATATCTGCCAATGAGCCTTATATATAATCTAAACCTAGCAGATAAATTTATACTGAATAATAACGAATACAGAATAAATAAAATATCTACAAACTTTGAATCTGAACAAAGCAGCTTAGAACTTACAAATATATTTGAAGCACCTGTATTTAGAACTTTAAAAGCTATAGACAATAACTGTATAACAGTAGATACAACGCTAATAAGTACCGATAGTTTAAATATTACAGTCGATGCTGCGTGTGATCTAGACTTTACGATTCCAAATACAAATACAGGAGTGCCAACAAATGCAGTAAACAACCCTACAAGCTTATTCACAGACACAAGTTTAAAAGTTACACCACCAACAATAGCAGAAGACTTTGTTCCTGTTTCTACAACTACTTCGGTGTTTTTAAATCATAAAATAACAGATTTAGGTAAGGTAGGTCAAACACAGAAACTTGACGAATATGGATTCTTATACTCGACATCTTCTACTAACCTAAGTTCAACAGATGACATCGATACCCTAAAAGCTTTAGGCGGTGTGACAGTAGTTCCTTTTACGCCATCACTTGCAGTAGTTAAAATTTTAATAGATAGCGGAATTGCTATAAAAAGCACATTTGAAAAAACAGGACTAACTGATCCTGCGACTATTTACTATAGATTTTATGCAAGAACAAATATCGATCCTGCAAATGATAAGGCAGATGCAATTAGTGATGTTATTTCTGCCTCAACAGTTTCTGCTCCTGTAAGTCAATTTAAAAATACAACAGGAGAAAGGTTAAATGAATATGTATCAGATACTGATAGATGGGCAAATGTTTCATACAGAGATGTTGGTCTTTACGGTGGAGCAACAGGAAGCGATTATAATCCAATAGGCGTAGATGGAATTATTTTAGCAAATTATCAAGTTAACCCACAAATGAATCTCGCCCACGCTAAAGAAATAATGGAATGGCTTACAAGTGAAGCTAATCCACAAATAGGAACTTTATATGATTTGTCGCATACTTTTAAGGCAGTCAAAAATAATGGTGATGATTTAAGTACAAGATTAGAATTATCTAACACATCAGGCGCACAAGCAAGATTAGTATTGTTTTTCGGTGCATATCCTGTAATACATATTCTTGGAGGAACAGTATCAGGTTCATTAGTGACAGGAGACGAAATATCTGTTGGAGGTGCAGGACCTGATTTAGAAAGCACATCAGGATGATACAGAATATATTAGATTTATTAGAATTTGCAAGAAGCGAGAAATGGAACGGACAATATATAGATATAGCTATGGGTAAAAACAAATACCCTGAATCAATAAAGGAAGCATACAAACAATTTAAGAAATGGCAGTAAAAAAAACAATAGAGTTAGAAGCTAAAGTAGACAAGGCTCAAAAAGATTTAGATGGTGTAGCAAAAAGCGTACAACGAATAGATGACAACCTTGAATATGTTAAAGATACAACAGGTGGGGTTGCCAAAGGTGTAAAAGGTATTGGCAATGCTCTAAAAGCTGCTGGTATTGGTTTAGCTATTGCAGCATTTTCTAAACTAGCAGAAGTATTTAACCAGAATCAAAAAGTAACAGATGCTTTTAGTACTGCTTTTGAAGCGTTAAGTTTAGCCTTTAATGACTTTTTTAAGTTTCTTGATAGAAATGTAGGTACTGTTATAGATTATTTTAAAAATATATTTAGTGATCCTAAACAAGCATTAATTGATTTTGGTGATGCGATAAAAGATAATCTTATTGAAAGGTTTAATAGTTTTTTAGATACATTAGGGTTTTTAGCAAGTGCAGTAAAAAAAGTATTTAGTAGAGATTTTGCAGGAGCGTTAGAGGATGTAAAAAAAGCTGGAAAAGAAAGTTTAGATGTTTTAACAGGTGTTAATGATACATTTGATAAATCTGCTGAAGTACTACCAAGTGTTGTTAAAGGTATAACGGATTATGCTAAATCAACAGTAAAAGCAGCAAAAGATACTGTAAATTTAAATAAACAAGCTGAATTAGCAAATGTTATTAATCAAGGGCTAATAGAAAAGTATGATAGACAAGCAGAACAACAAAGACAAATAAGAGATGATGAAAGTAAAACTATTGAAGAACGTATTGCTGCAAATAATAGGTTAGGAGAAATACTTGATGAGCAAAGTGAAAAAATGCTTGAAAATGTTGACATAACAATTAGAGCAGCACAAGCAGAATTTGATAAAAACCAAAATCAAGAAAATGCTATTGCTTTACAAGAAGCATTAAATGAAAGAGCAGCAGTACTTGCACAAATAGAAGGTTTTAGATCAGAACAATTAATAAATAGAATTTCTTTAGAACGTGAAGCAGGTGAACAAAAAATTGAATTACTTGAAAAAGAAATAGAATTAGAAGAACAAAAAAAACAAGCTGTTAATGATGCTTTAGATGCTGTAATAGATGCAGCAGGAGAAGAAACAAAAGTAGGTAGAGCGTTATTTATTGCCAAACAAGCTATGTTAATTAAAGAACAAATAATGGAAGCTAAAGCAACACTACAAAGAATAACATTAAGAGCAAGTGAAGCATCTGTTGATACAGCTAAAGGTGCAGCAAGTACAGCTAAAGTAGGGTTTCCGCAAAATATACCTTTATTAGCTGCATTTGCAATACAAGCAGCAGGTATAATTATGGCAATTAAATCAGCGGTAAGTGCCGCAAAAGGTTCTGCATCGCAAATGGGTGGTGGTGGAGCAGGAGGTGGAGCATCTTCACCACAAGCACCATCATTTAATATAGTAGGAGCAGCACCTGAAAACCAATTAGCACAAGCAATAGGTGAACAAGAAGAAAAACCTATAAAAGCATTTGTAGTAAGTAACGAAGTAACTAACGCACAATCATTAGAACGTAATATAGTAGAAAGTGCTACAATTGGATAACAAAATAGATAAATAATTATTGTATTAATATGGACATAGTAGAACTTTTTATAGATGAAAATGATGAGGTTTCTGGAATAGAAGCTATATCAGTAGTAGAAAACCCAGCAATAGAAGAAAACTTTATAGCACTAAAAAACCAAGAGTTTAAACTTGCAGAAGTAGATAAGGAGAAACGTATACTTATGGGTGCTGCTTTGATACCTAATAAACCTATCTACCGTACAAACGGTGAGCAGGAGTATTATATATACTTTAGTCAAGCAACTGTAAGAAAAGCAAGTGAATTATTCTTTATAAAAGGTAATCAAAACAACTCAACACTAGAACACCAATTAGAACTTAAAGGTTTAACTGCTGTAGAAAGTTGGATAGTAGAAAGCGAACAAGATAAAAGCCGTATGTACGATTTAAACGTGCCTATTGGTACTTGGATGGTATCTATGAAAGTAAATAACGATGATGTTTGGAAAAAAGTAAAAGCAGGTGAGGTAAAAGGTTTTTCAATAGAAGGTTATTTTGCTGACAAATTAGAAAGACCAAACGAACCTGTAAAAGATAAGATGTCCGAGCAAGAAGAAATGGCTAACGAATTAGTTGAAGAACTAAAACATATATTAAAAGAAGAAAATTTAGAATCTTATTCAGATTATCCAAGTGGTGTTAAAAACAATGCTAAAAGGGGTATTGAACTAAATGAAAAACTAAATAACAAGTGTGCAACACAAGTAGGAAAAGTAAGAGCGCAACAATTAGCACAAGGCAAACCAATAACTACCGAAACTATAAAAAGGATGTTTAGTTATTTAAGTAGGGCGCAAGAAGATTACGATGAAAATGATAGTAAAGCGTGTGGTACTATATCTTACTTATTATGGGGTGGTAAAGCAGGTTTACGTTGGGCAGGTGCTAAACTAAAAGAACTTGATTTAATAGAAGAAGATTTAAAAAAACCTTGTCAAGCAGGATATGAAATGATAGGGTTTAAAATGAAAAATGGTAGAAGAGTGCCTAATTGCGTACCAATAAAATAATATGAGTAGAATACCAAGTCCACAATCAGGTCGTAGAGGTTGCTTATGTAAAGATAATACATATTCTATAGAATGCTGTGATGGTAGTTTTCAAGCACAAGGAATAGGTAATATTACAAAATCAATTACAACGTATTATTATAAATTACAAAAATGTGGACATAGTTCACAAAAAGAAATTTATATAGAAGATGTAGAACTAACTGTAAATAATATTTACTATTTCAATTTTGCAAATACTAACCATAGTGGATGTTATACTGTTACACAAACAATAACATCAGGTGATCAAAAAATTAATTCAGTTACAGCTTACAATGATTGCGATGCTTGTATAGCAGCAAACTAAAAACACAACAAACAGTTAAATATATTATTATATAAATATGGATTCAAAAACAAAAGAGATACTACAGAAGTTTTCTACACAAAAGGTTGATTTGGCTTTAGCAGATGATGCTAAAAAGTTAAATAGTAAGTTTTTTCAAATAGATGAAGATACCGCAGGTGGTTTTGTTGTTAAAGCTGAACAAGGATATGAAAAAATGCTGAATAAATATGAATCTTTAAAAAAACAAATAAATTCAACAATGCCTAAACTTGAACAAGCTGTAAAAGAACTTGGTATTAATAGAAATAACTTTCAAGTATTAGATGATTTAGATAGAAGAAAAGAAGATATAGATGAAAGAATATCTTTAATAAGGAAAAACATTAACGATTTAAAATCAATACAAGTTTATTAATATGAAACCAGATGTAAAAAGAATACTTACCAAGTTAAGTAAAGAAAGAGTTGAGTTAAGTTTAATTGACAACTTAATGAAGCAATTTGCAAAATTACAAACATTAGGTTTAGAATCTGATATGTTACAAATAGCTAATGAATTAGAAAAACGTATCCCTGATTATAAGGCATTAAAAAATAAATTTGATGATTTAGCAGAAAAGGCTAAAGAACTTGGCGTTGATAAAATGGTTAATGATGCAAAAGATTTTAGTAAAGGTTGTACAGATAGGATTAAAAAAATCCAAAAACAATCTTCCTCTTTAAAATCACTTATTAAAAGATAAAAACACAACAAACTAATTACTAATTTATTGTAATATATATGAAAGCAACAGATATGTTAAACAAAGTAAAAGAGGTACTTGGGGTAGAGTTATCCGAAGCACCTGTAGAAGTAAAGTTGGCACAAGCCGAACTTGAAAACGGTACAATTATAGAAAGCGATTTTGAAGCTGGAGCAGAAGTATTTATTGTAACCGAAGATGAAAAAGTAGCATTACCTATAGGCGAATATAAATTAATTGATGGTGAATCACTAATTGTAGAAGAAGAAGGTATTATTGCTTCTATTGGTGCAGCTGAAGAAGAAGTAGAAGCTGAAGAAGAACCTAAAGAAGAAATGAACTATGCTACAAAAGAAGAACTTGCAGAGGTTAAAGAAATGGTTGAAGAAATAAAATCAATGCTTGAACCAAAAGAAGAAATGGCAGAGGAAACTGAAACTGAAAATTCTATAAAATCAGAAGAAACAACAACAAAAACTGTTTATGCTGAAAAAGAAGAATTATCAACAGAAGAACCTGTTGAAAAAATAAAACATAACCCTGAAAAGGAAACAAAGAAAGTAATGAATTTGTATGGACAAAAAAGAACACAAACAACATACGATAGAGTGCTTTCAAAAATAGCTAATCTT
>Ga0181380_1001370_pt1 | contig 10705 bp, 28 predicted proteins | sample 3SPOviralmetaG_FD_130116 | JGI IMG/M metagenome (GOLD analysis project Ga0181380, IMG submission 130116) | Marine viral communities from the oligotrophic San Pedro Time Series (SPOT) site, San Pedro Channel, CA, USA - 3 SPOT_SRF_2009-08-19 | ecosystem: Environmental > Aquatic > Marine > Strait... | reverse complement strand
TGTTTGTATTCTTGCATTGATTAGCCTGTGGGTTTTATCTGCCTTAATGAATACAGCCGAGAAAATACGCCCATTGCTCTGATTAATTAATTGTTTTGCTTTGTCTGTTGTTATTGTTTGCATTTGTTTATAGTTTAATTATTAATTTTGTGTTATTGTTTAGCACCCTCCAAATATTAAAGATAATATAAATAATATCGTCAATGATAGATTAGAAAAGTTGCTCATAGGAAGTTGACCTCTGCTCATTGTTTTATATTTTTAATTGTTATAGGTTGACCATCCCATTGATGACCATTTAAAAACCATTTAAAATTCTTTTGTTTTATATCTACATTTGGTAAAGCGTTTAAACGTTCTTTTGTTGTAGGTGTAAACCATCCACAATTAGAAATTTTTAACTGCTTGTTGTAGTGGTCAAATGTTGCTATGCAGTTATCGTGCAAAAGCATTCTAGATATTTGGTCGTATCTGTCAAAAAATACGTTCATGTTTTGCTTTTTAAGTTTGCCTTTATTAAAAAAAGCGTTTGCTGATTCTTCTGTGATTTTTCTCATTGTTTTATATTTTATAAATTATTAATTATGTTTTCTACTTCTGGCGCTATATGTTCCCAAAATTTAGACTCTTTATTTCTTGATGCGTGAAGCGTTGCCAATAGTTCGCTGTTAATGTTTGTTATGCTATAGCCGTATTCTTCTGCAATTTCTAAAGATTCTGTTAATGATTGGTCATTATCTTTCAAGTATTTGATTGCATTATAATAATATATTATTTCTTCGTTGAAATATCCATTGTTTTGCAAATCATCGTAGATGTTATGTATACATGATAAATCTTCTTTATTGCTTAAGTATTCGCTTGGAGTATCACCAAAAAAATCATCTGCTAGACTATCAAGCAAATTAATTATTTTTTCATCTTGAATAATTTGTAAATCTTCTGCGCTGTGTGTGTGGTTAATTGGGTTGTTTGTGTCTGTGTTTGTGTGTGTGTCCATTGTTTAAAGTTTTTAAGTTAGTTAATATGCGTTAATTGTTGGGTAGTTTTTTAATAAAAATTTAGTTCTGTAGTCTTTGAATTGTTGCCAAAATTGATTGACCTCTATAAATTCAAAATTTGTTTTTATTTTAAAAAATAAATTATTTTTTTGAGTGCTTCCGATGGTTAAAATATTATTTTCTAAATCTTGATAATTGTAGTATCTCGGTGTTTCTCTAGGTGTTCCAATTAAAACAAAATTCATACAAACTTCGTGCATTTTTTCGTTAAGTTGGTTTTTTATTGGTGTAATGTAATCAATTTTTATAGTCATTTTTTAATAGTTTTTTAGTTAATTAGTAATAGATTAAAAATATAATAATACATATATATGTAAATAGTCCCATAACTAGAGCGAATAATAATTCCTCAAATATTATCTTTAATTTGTTTTTTGTTTTTGTTTTGTACTTTTTTAATAATTCTGTGTTTAATTTTTGCATGGTTTTTTTATTTTAATTAATTTCTGTTAGTTCTGTTATTACTTCATCTAATTGTAATTTTTTTAAAATAGGCGTTAAAGTTTTACAACTTTTTACAATAACAGCGTTCTTTTCTAAATTGAAATGTCCCCACCTACCGAGCCATAAAGTAAATAAATCACCTTCGCAGTCATCTGAATTTCTTAAAATAAGCGTTTCGCCATTTTTTAAAGCCTCTTTGTGTTCTTTTGTTAATATCATTGTTTTTATTTTGATTAATAATTCTATGCAAATATATAAAGTTTTTTAACAATATAACAAAAAATGTTAAAAATATATTAATTTATATTTATTCTAAATAACTGAACGCCAACCAGTTGCAGTATATAGAACGCACATATAGGCACATACACGCACATACAACAACCCTAGCAGTTTCACAGCAGTTTCAGGGCAGTTTCACCAGCAGTTTCAGTAGGATTTTTTTTTGTAAAAAGTTTTTTTAAAAAATTGTGAAAGTGTTTAAGGTATTTTCATATACCAATCGAGTACATCCATGCACTCTTCAAGACCTTTGACTACCTTAGCGTAGTAGCCTTCTTCGTTGAGGTCAGCAACCCATTGCTTTTGTTCTTTAGATGGGTAACAAGTCTTGTCTGCTTTGATTTCTAGGAATAGTCCTGCATACTTACTATTGACTTTGCATATCTGCATATCAGGGAAGCCTTTGACATAGCCAGTTTTCTTTGCTAGGACTGCTTGTTTCATTGATGTTCTTATACCACCTAGACTAGCACAGTATCTTAATTGAGGATATTGTAACTGCATATATATACAGAACTTATATTGTACGTTTGCTTCTTTCTTTAGAGCCATGCCTATCCCCTACTAGCCCCCCTATACCCCCTAGTACCCCCTCTACTACCCCTACTCTCCTCTGTATAGGTAGTTCCTTTTATTAGTTGGTACATCAATGGTTGTGATACACTATACTTTCTAGCGAGAGATGATATAGTAATCTTTTGTGTTGAGGTATTGTACTCTTCTCTGATAGCATCTGCTTCAGCAACAGTAAACTTTCTTCTGGAGTAACCTCCACCTCTACTATCTTTTCTATCTTCTACTCTTATCTTTCTAATCTTTGGCATAATTTATTCTTCTTCAAACCTGTCTGTAGTTTCACCATACTGATTTTCTACATCTACATTGGTTATGTTTATCTCTACTTTATTTGGATTCTTTTTATTTAAGTAACATATTCTGTCTATCAATTCTTTATCGTTTTTTATTTCGTTTATGTTAGATGTTAGAACAAAGGTGTCTAGTATTCCAGTGTTAACTCTTCTGGTAGATTTTAATTTATTCTTAATCTCATAAGAAACAAACACTCTAAAGATTGGTTTTTTCATTTTTCCATTGACATCTTTAACAATAATAAATAGCCAATAATATCATCAACTGTATCTTCTGTCTTATCATTGATACCTTTGTTTTTTATTCTTGCTAGTTTATCATCTAGTCTAGCACATATTGCTTCAGTAGAATCTAACTTACTGAATACATTAGATGGATTTAATGCAGTATTGCCATACGCTTTATTCTTAGACTTTAACAAATCAGTAATCTGTTTTGATACTTTGTCTAAGTGCCAGTCAAAATTGAACTTTGGTGATTCTTCTTCTTCTTTCATTAGTTCTTCTTTACTTAATAACATCTTTGGATTTATACTGCTATCAGTTGTATATCCATTCCTATCAGTTTCATAATAATATTTACTGTGTTTTATCATCTTCTTTTTCTTTAAGGATTAATTTATCTACAAATTTTAACATTTGATTTACTGTGTATACTCTAATATCTCCATCATAGTTATCGTATATACAGGTAAAGTTATCATCTTCATAAGTCCACAAACTTCTAACATTATTTTTTATGTGGTTTTTTAATATCCACTTAATACTTTTGTACTCTCTTGGTTTTTTAGTTATTGTTTCCATCATTGTGTTTTTCTAGTTCATTAAATCTTTCTAAGTTATCAATTATCTTATTACCATCTGTTGATGCTATTTTTTTAAATGTTTTATACAAGCCAATAATAAAAATGACTGTAAAGAATATAGTAAATATAGATAACTCGTTCGTATTCATTTGACAAATATAAAAATATATTTCAATTTTATATTATAATTAATAAATTTTATTATATCTATCATCTTAAAGACTCTTGAATCATTTCATAAAACTCTTCTTCATTGCTTTCTGTCCATTCTTCTATCTGCTGTTCAGTCATCTCTTTACCATTCTCATCTTCTGCATAACTGATAAAAGCATCACAAAAGTCTGGGTAATCCCAAGATTTTACATCTTCTAATTCGTAGTTTGTTATTTTCATTTTAATAGTTTTGGTTCAGGTCTATAGTTAGGTACTTCTAAAGGGTTCTCACCCTTATCTACTTTGGCTCTTGCATCCCATACTAAGGCTTTATGCTTTCTTAACCACTTCATGTATGTTGGCACATTTAGATGTATAAAGTCACCATTGATAGGACTTCTTACTCCTAAGTTAAAGGCATTTTGTGCATCTTCAAAGTAAAAATTCTGATAAGTCTTAGCCAAATCATCTGCTAAACTTTGCGACATAACACTTATTGTATCTTCATCAACATTGTTTTGCCCTAATTCAATATAGGTTTTACTAATTAAATCTACTGCACCCATAAGCAGTTCCTCTTTTGTCATTGTTTTTATCTGTTTCATTGTTTAAATTGTTGTTTTAGTTTTTCTTTTACATTCATATTCTTTTGTAGGTGAAGGTGTATTTTACTTATACCTTGAGGTTTATTAGTGTTTCTTTTCTCCCAAGTCCTTACACAAGCCTTCCAAGCCTTCATCTTGTTCTTACCTATCTTCCAATCTTTACTTTCATAGAAATCATAAAAAGTTTCTGCATCTATATTATTCTTTCTTTCAATACAATAATTACTAATCTCTTCAATGGTTGGTTTTTTAAAACGCCCCTTATTATTACTATACGTAGTATTAGTATTAATACTTGTATTATTATCCTTAAAGTTTTCTTTAATACCCCCCTTCTCGTTTTCTTTAATACCCCCTTTAAGTATTCTTATATACCTCCTATCAATTTCTTTAGTACCCCCCTTGTATGTGTAATAGGTTGATACATAACCATTTGACACTAATTCGCTAATCCATTTAGAAATTGTTACAATACTCTTTTTATAAAGGTTAGAAAAGTATTTGTTAGTTGCAAAACACTCACCATTCATATTGAGTAGTGCAGTGATTTCAGCATATAATAATTTAGCATTAGCAGTTAGGTTCTCATCATACCTAACCTCAGCAGATATTATAGCATAGTAGTTTGGTTGTTCTTTCATTGTTTAGTTGTGTTTTTGTATTTCAAGTTCATAGCACTCAGTATAGGTTGACATAACTACAGTCCACTTACTAACCTGTTCATGAGTAAACCAACAAAATCTTGCGTATAAGCCATTTAAGGGCTGTATGAATAGATAGTGTGTAATTTTCTTTTTAGGGTTGTTATGGGCTTTAAAATTAACTCTGAGGGCATTTCCAGCAGACTTAATACCTTTAACATCTACATAGTTATACTCTTCTATGCCTTCAATGACAATGTCAGCCTCAACAACTGGTCTGCTTTCTATTATTGGTGCAGCCTTATATCTTACACCTTTGTTGTTCTCCATCAGATGTCTAGCAACAAGTTCTGCAAATATTCCTAGACTTTGGATTTGGTGTTCCTGATTACCTCTGTATTTTTCTGTGTCAAGATTATATACATCAGCAGATAACATACTTCTTACCTTAGCAAGTTCATCAGATAGTCCGATGAAAGTGCTAGGATAAGTTGTATTTTTCCATTTAATCATTAGAATGGTAGGTCATCTTTTTCTTCCTTCTTGTTAAATGATTTCTTTGGCTCATCATTATTTTGTGGTGGCTCATAGTCATTTACATAAGCATAATGAGTAGCACCTTTTTCAGATGGTTCTCTTCTTTCTGATATTACCATAGACACCCATCCATTATTTGAGTTCGCTAGTAATTCTTCAACTTTAAAGTTAGCAACCATCATAGTTCCATACTTGGTTTCAACGTTCTTAATGCTACTTGGTAAGTAGACTTTCTCTTTCTTGTCTTTCATTTTTTAATTGGTTTATTTTATATAATTTGGTTAATGATTTGTTTATTGCTTCTAATTGTGTTTCTAGTCCTAAGATTTCTTCATCTATCTCTACTTCAATAATTCTATTTTCAATTCTTTCAAAGTTTCTTTTGTCTTGAGCATAACCTTTGTTGCTATAAAAGAACTCAAATTGTCTTGAATGGTGTAGTATTGATGCGTGATGTAAGTTAGTTATCTTTGCTATTTGTGTGAGTGTCAAGTTAAACATCTCTCTTAATATAAAGATGTATAGTCTTTTAGCAAATATAATGTTTCTCTCTCTGCTTCCCAAAAATATCCTATGCTTTTCTACATCGTATATTTCTGCTACTTCATTTAGTATTATTTCGTTATAATAGTCACTAAACTTTAATCTTCTTCGTTTCATTTGTTTTGTTTTATTTTAAGTCGTACACTATTGTATCAACTATGTCTTGCATCTGTAATCCTAAATAGTCTGCTAATCTCTTAGCGTGAATGAATCTAACTCTGGTAGGGTCTGCTAGAAACTTTCTGCTTGTAGCATAATTAACTACCATAACTTTACTTAGCAAAGTGTTTGACACACCATATATTCTAAGCAATGCCTCAAATTCATTCCTAGACTTTCTAATCTTATCTAATGAATACTGATTAGTCATTTTTGTAAATGTATTTATCAATCTTCCAAGATGGTATTTTAAATTTAGATTTATTGTTATAGTAAAAATCTACCAACTCATCTTTGTTTAATACTTGTAATGCTTGGTCTTCATTAATAAAACCTATAACCTCTTTCTTGTGCCATACTACATAAGTATGTGGTTCTGTAAAGTGCTTATAAATCTCTATGCTCAAACATCCCTTCTTTGAACATCCTTTCCCATTGTTTTCTTGTGTCTCTTTCATGTGTATTTTCGTTTATAGTTGTTATTATTTCTTCTGCTTCTAGTTGTGTTAAATGATTTAGTCTTTCTAAAATGTCTTCTATGGTTCTTGAAGGTAGGCTAGTATTGCAAATGTTATTCTCAATGATAAGCCATTGGGTATCAGTTATACCACTAGGCTCACCATCAAGGATATTATCTAACCATTCTTCATTCATTAATCGACAATCTCATCTTGTCCAAACACACCTTGCTCATAGAATCCTGCAATCTTTAGTACAACTCTTGACATTGCTCTCTTCTCTGCCATAGCAACTGGAAACTTCTTACCACCACCCATTAGGTTATTGTCAGATGCTTCTCCAAAACTCATAGCATTTTTAACTTCACTACCTACTTTCATTGTTGCTGCTGCTCTTAGTACACAGATACACTTCTCTATATCCATATTAATTACTTCATAAGCAACTGTAATGTTGTTTCTTGATACAATCTTATCAATACCAGTTCTTGTAATAATTACAAAACCTCTCTTGTCTTTGTATATATCTTCTTCTGTTAAACCATTCTGTTTGTAAAGCCTTCTTAGTGCCTCTTTTCTAGTTTCAACAACTGGTTCAGGTTGTTTTCTTAATTTTTCTTGCATTGTTTTTTTTGTCATTTGATTATTATTTAATTGATTATTAAGTTCTTCTTGTTGGTTGTACATATCTCGCATATACTCTTCTTTCATTCTTCCCATAATTGTTTATTGTTTTAGTTTTTATATTCGATTTCATCCCATAAGTCTTGTGTTATATGACATAACTCGTTGCCATCTTCATCCTGTAATATATCTGGATACATTCCATTTAGATACCATTCACTAACTACATTAAGAACTTCTTGATTAGTTAGTTTTAATCTTTTAATTATATTTTCTTCCATTTGTTATAGTTTAGTTATTAAATTATTTGTTTATTTATTAATTATTTTTCTAATATTTCGCTATATTTTTTTATAAAATTTTTCCATTCTTTTTTGGTATTTATATCAAAATATGTTCTAACCATTGAATTAAATTCTCCTAAATTATTTATTTTATAAATAAGTTTTAATAATTCTAAATTTTCTAGTTGTGTTAATTTCAATTCTTTTGTTTTCATAATTAATTTTTTAAGTTTTGTAGTTGTTTATTAATGCAAATATATAAAATTGGAATCAATAACAATACCTTTTTTAACAATTTTTATAAAAATGTTTATCTACTAGATGTAAATTGTAATTAAATTATGAAGGCCAGATGATTACCATTAGAAATAATGTACTAATCTTGCTACTTGACCACTCTCTTTTTCGTGAATGAAGCCTTCTACTGCTTTAGGAACTCCAACATATCCTTTTCTTGAGTGCCAACTATCTGTACCTGAAGGTGAACGCATATACTCTACAGTAACTCCTATAAAGTCTTTAGCATCTCTCCACTTGTGTTTTACTTTGTGATGTAAATGATGTAAATACCAATACCTAAACTTAGTTTCAGACCAGAGTAAAGGTTTCTCTTGTGCCATCATTAAAGGTAAATTATCCATCTTAGCACCATCACCATGCTCTAACCCTATTAGATTACTACCATACTGGTAATACTTTCTGTGTGCTACACTAATATCAAAAGTTATCTCAGCATCATTTCTAAACCAAGACTTTAATGCGTGTGCTAAATGAAATCCACTTTGATAATCGTGATTACTCATACAATGTATAATGTCTACTGGTGCAATCTCTCTTAATATTTCTACACACTTAACATATAATGCTAATGCAACCTCAAAATGTTCCCACCACTTGCCATCTGTGTCTTGAATCGTACCAGCAGTAGTTTGATTGTAAACATTATCGATATGTAAAACATCGTTTCCTATGCAGAATAATATCTTTTCTATAGCAAAGCCTTCTGACTTAACTATAAGTCCTTCTAAGCCCTCTAAAACTCTCATACAAGCAGTTTCAACATCATATTCATCACCAGTTTCAGCACCATTAGCATATTTACCAATATGTATATCGGCAGGATTGACAACTAATAGATGATTTTGATTTTTGTTTTTTCTTTTTACTGAAGGGTAGTGAGGAGAATGATTTTCTATAAACCCACTAATCTTTTCTAGCATATCATTTGTATCAGCAGTTGCATCTTCTTTAGTTACTACACTAAATCTATACTCACCACTTGCTGACTGCCAATGCTTAACAGATACTACATCTTTCTTAAGTATTCCCCTCTCTGAGAGATGAATGTCTAACGCAGTATTACCATTAAGATTTGTTGTACTTTCTGCTCTGTTTTCGTAAACCATTTCAACTTCTTCTTGAGATAGTCTAAGTCGCTTCCCATATTTTTTCATGTTGTTATGTGTTGGTTGTTATGCAATTATAACGAAAATAATGCTTTTAAAAATCAAAAGTGAGATGTTTGTTAACACCCCACTCTTGAAAACTATAAACAATGAAAACTAAAACAGGCACAACCCTGCTCGTTAATGCAAATATAATTATTTTTTTAAACCACAATTACAATCGCATTGCTTTTTTTCAAATACAGAGAAACATAGAGGTAGTACGCCTAGTCCAGTCAAGATTAAAGCATTAGTGTCAATACCATTCTTCTCTATGTATAAACTTGCAGCCAAAACAATTACACCACTTATTGTTCTTTTGCTACTCCACTTACCTTTAGAATCTGCAAAAAGTTCTTTAACTGCTTTAAGCAATTCTGTTATTGGTTTTACGCCACCTTTCATTAGCATAGACCCTATAAATTTCTGTATCATTATTTTTTCTTTTTGTAGTTAGGAATAACAGCATCTATAACTGAATCTAACCATCCAAATATTTTGTTGTCTTTTTCTGTTGGAGTTAAGTTAGTTACTACTTTTAAAAAAGCCATTAGTCCTACTAATAACTCTAACCAATTTTGTGAAATAAAATCCATAATATATATATTTAATTAATTAATACTCTTTTTAATACAACCAAATCGCTGGACTTGGTTTTTCTTTATTGTCTATATCCACATGGATAAAAGACTTATGTAATCCAAACCTTTCAAAACCTGCATACACTAAAGCATCCATCATTCTTGCTCTAGTAACACCATCTGAACATCTTATATCTGCTGCCAATCCCTTTATATGTGCAGAGGTTGGGTTCTTTTTACTCTCTGTATGGTTCTCACATCTATACCCACTATTGATAGCAAATGGTATACCTGCAAATTCTCTAGCCTTGTCAAGCATCTCTAACAACTCATCACTTATAAATGTTTCATCACATCCACACTTGCAAGTAAACTCATTTTTACTAAAATGCTTTATCATACTACTTTTTTTCTTTTTTAATCTTATTAAGAATCTCTTCAAACAAACTTTCAAAATCTTCTTTTATATTTTTCTCTTTGTCTATCTTATCTAATTTCTTGATAGCCCACTCTATGCCACTTGTACCACCCCAAGCATCCCACATTATACCTCCACAACCTTCATCATAAGGTACATCTTTATGTTGTTGATGTCTTTTAAAAGAAGCCATACGAGCAATAGTATCTCTACTTAACTTCTCTCTGTTGGCTAGTTGCCTTGCTCTAGTCCATCCTACTGGAGTACCACAAGAACTACCATTCTCTTCTTTATACTTAATCGCCCTCTTAGCATTGTTAGTTGCTGATTGAGGGTAGTCATTATAAGTTTCTGCCATTTTATTCTACTGAAACAGATTCATCAGGATCAACATCAGTACCATCTGCATTTTTTGCATAACCTAAAAACGAATGTACGCAATCTGTTGGGAATATCTCGTTAATTCCAAAGTCATATTCTACCTTAGTCATTAAGTCATAGAATACACCATCATAGTAAACAGGTGGTGTTAACTCGTGTCCTTCATCATCATAAGTAGCAGGTATCTCTACTATTTTACCTATGTAAACTATTGCTTGAGTACCATTAATGTATAGGTCTTGACTTACTCCTTCTTCAGTTACTACTTTATAAGTACCTTTAGCAAGTAAATCTGCATCTCCTTGTGCTCTGTCTGTGTATTGTAATTTATATATATTCATATTATGAAGTTAAATCTTCTAATTGGTCTTCTGTTAATGCTGTTTTATATACTTGTAAATTTCTTACTTTGCC
>Ga0181380_1001369_pt1 | contig 10706 bp, 10 predicted proteins | sample 3SPOviralmetaG_FD_130116 | JGI IMG/M metagenome (GOLD analysis project Ga0181380, IMG submission 130116) | Marine viral communities from the oligotrophic San Pedro Time Series (SPOT) site, San Pedro Channel, CA, USA - 3 SPOT_SRF_2009-08-19 | ecosystem: Environmental > Aquatic > Marine > Strait... | reverse complement strand
CACTCCCCTCAAGATTTGCCTCTCTAATTTTAGGTTCGAATTTGATTCAAAGGGATTGGGACAAAAAAAAAGTTGGACTCGCTGAGGCACAAGTAAACATAAATCACGATACCATAAATCAAACCTTTATTCCTCTCCCCGACCCTGATGAGATTTTAAAGATTTGCGAAATTGTTCAAACATTTGAAGACAAAGATTTTTATTTGAAACAAAAACTCGCCCAAACCCAGGCCCTCAAAAAGTCCCTCATGCAGGACCTGCTAACCGGCAAGAAAAGGGTGCAGTTGAACTGATATGGGTTCCCCCGAACTGGACAAGGTAGAACTGCCCGCACTGGATCAACTCCAGTCATTGGGGTGGCAATACTTAGAGGGTGCAAAACTCTCCCCGGAGGAGTCAGATGAGAGGGGATCATACAAGGAGGTTGTTCTTGAGAAACGACTCTCCTTTTCCATCAAACGCATCAATCCATGGATAAGTGATGAGAACCTTCATAAGGTGGTGAGAGACCTAACTAGGGCGACCTACACCAACCTAATCGAGGCAAATCAGCAGGTATGGGCGGTGCTCAATAAGTGTGTCTCGGTGATGCAGGATGTGGGCAAGGGGAACAAGGGGCAGACGGTGCGGATCATTGATTTTGAGAATCCGGACAACAATGAATTTCTATGCGTGAACCAGTTCAAGGTTAACGGCTCTACTCAAAACATTATCCCAGACATTATACTCTTTGTGAATGGGTTGCCCCTGGCGGTGATTGAGTGCAAGTCCCCCTATGTGACCAATCCGATGGAGGCGGGAATCAACCAACTCTTGCGGTATGCAAACAGAAGGAACCAACAGGATGATGAGGGGGCAGAGAGATTGTTTTATTACAACCAAATGATGGTGTCCACCCATCGGGATCGTGCCCGTGTAGGCACGATCACATCCCGCATGGAGCACTACCTGGAATGGAAAGATCCCTACCCTCTTAAGCAGTCTGATGTGGGCGAGAATCCAAACTCTCAGGAGTTATTGATTGCAGGGTTATTTACCCGAAACAACTTCCTGGATATTATCCAAAACTTTACCGTCTTTGAACCGGTTGATGGACGGGTGATTAAGAAGATACCAAGGTACCAACAGTACCGGGCGGTGCATAAAACGATTGAACGAATAAAGACGGGAAATACCCGCAAGGAGAAGAGTGGAGTGATCTGGCATACTCAGGGGTCAGGAAAGTCCCTGACCATGGTTTTCCTGACAATTAAGATGCGTAGGGACCCGGAGTTGAGGAACTACAAGTTGGTGTTCCTCACGGACAGGACACAGTTGGATGGGCAGTTGACCAGTACTTTTAAGAATGCCCAGGATGAGACGGTTTACAATGCAAGGTCGGTCAAGGAGTTGAAGGACTTATTGGCCAAGGATTCCTCGGATGTGATCACTGCGATGGTGCAAAAATTCCAGGAGAGTGCGGATGACTTTGAGTTTCCGGTGCTGAACGAGTCGGACAAGATCATAATCTTGGCAGACGAGGCCCATAGGACTCAGTATGGCACCCTGGGTGCGGCCATCAATACTGCCCTTCCCAACGCCCCTAAGGTGGCGTTTACGGGCACCCCGTTGATCAAGTCGCAGAAGACCAATAATGAGTTTGGTTCCTACATAGATACCTACACCATTGAACAGGCGGTGCAGGATGGTGCGACTGTGCAGATCCTCTACGAGGGCCGGGAGGCAGAGGTACGAGTGACGGGAGATTCGCTGGATAGTTTATTTGATGAATACTTCTCCGAGAAGACGGATGAGGAGAAGGTGGCGATACGGAAGAAGTTTGGAACGAAGAATGCAATTCTGGAGGCCCCGCAAAGAATAAGAAGAGTGTGCATAGACATTTTGAAGCATTACAAGGAGCACATCAGACCGAATGGGTTTAAGGCAATGGTTGTAACCTCTTCTCGAAATGCGGCTATTATTTACAAGGAGCAATTAGATGCATTGGAATCGATTCATTCCGAGGTGATCATCTCGGGAGACCACAATGATCCTCCGAGATTCCACCCGTATACGGATCAGGGGAAGCAGAAGAAGCATATTGAAGATTTTAAGAAACCTCTGGGTATAGGAGAGGGCGAGTCCGATCTATCGATCCTGGTAGTGAAGGATATGTTACTGACGGGATTTGATGCCCCTGTTGTCCAGGTGATGTATTTGGACCGCAGTTTGACGGACCATACTTTGCTACAGGCAATTGCAAGGGTGAACAGGACAAACAGAAATAAGTTTCGAGGGTACATAGTAGACTACTATGGCTTGAGCGATTATTTAACAGAGGCCTTGGATATGTTTTCCTCGGAGGATGTGGCAGGTGCACTAATAAATTTAAAGGATGAGGTTCCAAAATTAAAGAATGCACATACCCGAGTACTGACGCATTTTAAAGATTTTGACCTGGATGAATTGGATGATTGCGTTTTGTCCCTGGAGGAGGAATCGAAAAGACAGAGCTTCCAGACAGACTTTCAAAAATTCTCCAAGCAGATGGATATTATTCTACCTGATCCAGGAGCAACTCCATTTCTTAACGATCTGAAAAGATTGGGTAAAATATCCATCGGTGCAAAGAATCTATTTAGGGATGAGCAGTTGGATATATCAGGAGCAGGTGAGAAGGTAAGGCAGTTAATAGAGGAACATGTTTACTCGACTGGGATTGATCCAAAGATACCACCAGTCGATCTTCTAGCCTCTGACTTTAAGGAAAAACTAAACGAGCACAAAAGCACGAAAGCGAAGGCATCTGAGATTGAGCATGCAATCAGACACCATATTAAGGTAAAGATTGAAGATGACCCCGAGTACTATAAGTCTCTCTCACAGAGACTTGAGGACATAATCAAAAAGAATGCAAACAAGTGGGATGAACTTGTGCAATTATTGATGGATTTTCGGGGTTCTATCGAAGAGAACCGTCAAAAGCAGGCACAGGATATAGGACTTTCTGAAACAGAATTTGCTTTTCATAACATTCTCATGAGCGAACTTTCCAACGCTCAGGGCGTTGAAAGTTTGGACCAGGAAACACATGAAAAAGTGAAAGAAATTGTAAAATGCCTGGTTTCTATGATGGATGAAGCATCCCAAATCGTAGACTTTTTTAACAAGTGGGATGAACAGAAAAGAGTGAAGGTAAAGATTAAGAGAGCAATTTTAGCATCTTTCGAAGAGTCTATGGTTAAACCAGTGACAGAAAGGTTTATGGATCTTGCCCGAGTGAAGTTTGGATGAACCTCGGTCTACCCATTAAACTACAGATTGTAAGGACTGAGAGAAGAAAAACAGTCCTTATTGAAGTAGATAACCCTGTTGTAACCGTTAAAGTGCCTAAAACGCTCTCTAAGGAGCGGTTAGAGGCACTTCTGACCAAAAGAAAAAGTTGGATTAAGGATAAACTGGAAACTCAGGAAGCAATGCCTCCAATGCGTACCAAGGAGTATGTGAATGGAGAGGCATTCGCATACTTAGGCAGGACATACAGGTTAAAGATTATTGCAGGAGAACAAGGTAAACCAGTTAAACTGCGCAATGGGTACCTTGAAGTACCCGTTGCGAAGAACCTTAAGAATGAAGGCAGGAGAGCATCCATAAGATGCGCCCTGACTGAATGGTATACATCTCATGCATTAGTCAGGTTAGAAAGTAAATGCACCCGGTATGGAAGGGTATTAGGAGTAGCCCCTGCTTCAGTAAAGGTTGATGATTACAAGACCCGTTGGGGGTCTTGTTCATCAACAGGAAAATTATCATTTAATTGGAGGGTAATCCTGGCACCACATAGTATCGTGGACTATGTGGTAGTCCACGAACTATGCCATATGTTAGAGCATAACCACTCTGCTAAATATTGGAAACATGTTAGAACTGTAATTCCTGATTATAAAGCATGCAGGGATTGGTTAAAAAAGCATGGTGCCTACCTCTTCATCTAAGAGTAGGCACCCCTCATATAAATTGTTAAACATGTTATCAATGCGTCGTCATACTAAATGAAGACGCATTGATTATTAAAGGGTATAACCAAATAACAGGTTATCCATGCGCAATATTAAAAGATGCATGCCCTGCATAATATATGATTCTTATTTTAGAATACAATTATCCTTAAATAATTAGCAAATGCAGTTTTATACCTGAATTTAATTTTTAAAATTTATGCTAAGGGCAATGGGATATTGCTTGTCTTTTTGCTTTAGGAGCAAACAACAAGCACACTTTTTTAAAGGGAGCATACAATGATAAATTTATTACCCTGATATATTGATAACATCAACTTTATGCTTAGGGCAAAAGCAAATGCTATCAACCCCGATTAGCCCTGAAAGTTCTTATTATAACTTTTTCACACCGAAGGAATCGTGTCTAGCAAATTCTTAAAAAAACCAAAGTTTTTTCCGATTAGACGGACAATGGTGGACAAAACAAGAGGATATAAGAATTTTTATATCCACTTGCACCTATTTCGAAATTGTAAAAGACTTAAGTTTTAACAAATGAAAAAACTCCATAGAATAATTCTTACAAATAAACAGGGTTTAAGAATACCTGGTTATAAATCTGAACCTGTTAGTGAGAATACTTTTCACTTTGACCCCACCAGGATAACAAATGAAGAGGTTGAAGAAATTGTTACCCTTTGGAAAGAAGAGGATCCTGAAGAAAACGACAACTACGAAAAGGTTAAGCAAATGGTTGACTGGTTTCCTGACACCAGTCAGTTAATTTAAAAACAAAAACCTATCGCATAATTTACACTCAACACCCTGCTGAATGCTTTAGCATTTGTGAATATTTTTCAATTTTGACAATCGGTAGAAAGATTATGGAGCGGTGCATTAAGTGCCCCCCTCCCCCCCTTTCTTCTATCTTTATGTATGCTCAATTATTAGTCGTCAGGTAAATTTATAACCTCCTGGTAATTAGTTTGAAAATCATAGTTCGAAGTAACGACAATCAAACCTACTACCCGGGTAAAAGAAATTGAATATTATCCTAATTATTTTCTATTCCTTTGAGGTTTTATAGCCCAGTACATCTCAACCATCCTAGATGGTGAAAGCTCCTTAGTTCCTTTGATTAGTGAACGATAATGCTGATCAATGACTGCAGGTGAATTACCTGCCCAATTAGCAACCAAATCCTTATTGTTATCATTTACTTCAAGGTAATAACTAATGGCAGTGTGCCTAAGCACATCTGCTACATACTTAGGACGAGATGCATCATTTGATACCTTTGCCAGTTCGGGATCAATATGCTTCAAGTGCTGACCATATACCTTGTATCCTGCCCTTGCCCTAACATAATCTTTGACACCCCTCCATTTAGCGTAGGAAGAATCTATAACAGGCCCAGATTCCTTTGCAAAAGGTTTTACCCAGGCAACACAATTGTCAGGTAATTTAATAACTCTCCTGGAAGTAACCTTGCCCACTGCATAACTAATTACCAGGGTGCTTTCCTTTTTCCTCCAGGTAAAATCCTCCCACATTACCTGATTTTCTCCATCCTGTGGACGAAGTTCCTGGGGCCTTAAACCGGCAAACAAGGACAAGGCAAAGTAAGGCACTGCCTCAACTCTTAGGTGTTGTGGCAGTGTAGTTACGATAGACAAAAACTCTTTAGTCTTCTCAAGATTCAGGGCAACAATTTCTGCCCTTCTAACTCCTGGTCTTTTTACGGAAGAGTCAACGGGTGACCCTTGAAGATATTTCCTGCCCTCACAAAAGTTAAAAAATGCCTTAAGGAAAGTTAACTCGTTTGTCCTTGTAGTGTTTGTAATCTTCCTGCCTGCAAATGGAGAATAGTCTCCCTTTTTATCGCTAATCCATTGTCGAATGCTTTTAGTTGTAATTTCAGAAACATTCTGGCCAGGGAACCAATTGGAAAATCTTTTTAGCTTGTTCTCCATTCCGTTACGGTGGGTTTTAGTTCTTTTTAAAGTTACCATTTCGGCCAACCACTCCTTACCGGCCTCTTCAATTGTTCTCTCTGAAATTTCATTCCTGTACATATGATTAGCCCAATTTAAAATACTAGTCAGGGTTGAACCTGCAGGAAAATTTGGATTAGACTCTAGGATTTTTAGTGCAGAATGTGCATCTGCTTCCTGGATTTTGGTAAGCAGAGTCTCACGGATCTGCCCGCCTGCAATTTTATTACTTACCTGAGCGACAAGTTTCTCAGACTCTAACTGGGCAGTTTGCTGATCAGGAAATTGCTTCCGTACCCGTCCTAAAACGGGGACGGAACCCTGAATTGACCAATATCCACCAATTAAACGGGGTTGTAATTTTATTTGCCAATTTGTCATTTTTTTGATTTAAGGAATTGATGTTAATAGGAGTTAATCAAATGTTTTTGTCAGGCAAATTGTCAGATATATCTGATCGCCTGTCAGTAAAATTGACAAACTTTCTCAAGGAAGTTTTTTCAATTTTCCATAAACATATGGTTTACAACAACATGGGTCGGTAGCTCAATCGGTAGAGCAGTGGCCTTTTAAGGAAGGTTCAACCCCTGTCAAACAGAGGGTTTGTAGGTTTCATCAGGGGTTTAAGTGGACACTAGTGGACTGAAGCAGACATGATCTGTCAGTTTCCTGACAGACCCAAAGCACTAGTGTCAGGGAACCAGTCAACCATTTGCTTAACCTTTTCGTAGTTGTCATTTTCTTCAATATTGTCTTCCTCCCATAAGGTAACAATTTCCTGAACCTCATCATTTGTTATCCTGGTAGGGTCATAATGAAAAGTGCGATCCTGGACAGGTTCAAATTCGTAACCTGGTATACTTAAACTTTGGTCATCTGTAAGAATTATTCTATGGAGTTTCATTTTAAATCTTGGGAAAACTTTGTTAATTATCTGCTAGACCCAAGGAAGTAATATCAGGGAAAAAATCACACTTTCTCCTGATTGTTTCCAGGTTGTCATTTTCTTCCACATTATCCTCCTCAGTTAGCCTTACAAGTTCTTCAACTTCATCAACACTTGCCCTGGTTGGATCAAAGAAAAAAGTAAGATCATTCCAAGGCCTTTCCTCGTAACCTGGTATATCAATTGTTTCGTCTGTAAGAATTATTCTGTGGAGTTTTTTCATTTTAGGAATTTTGGGAATCTTCCTCCTCCCCTTCTGCATCTATTTCATCAAACACTTCCTGAACTATTCTATCAACGTCATTGACGGGGGTTTCCATGCCCTTACGCATTAGGGCAGAAAATGCTTCGGCATCCTCTTTGCCCTCTTTACTCTTTAAGGAATCTTGTAATGCTTGTGATGCAGTTACATCAATATTATGCACTTCATCCCAAAACCAATCAATATCGCCCTCTTCTTCGTGAAACCTGTCCCAAATTTCCCACACTGTATCTTCACTAACTTGTTTTGGGTCATACCACAGGGTGTATTCGGCAGATCCATTTGACACAGATTCATAGCCAGGAATTTCTGCACCCTCTTCAGTATACAAAATAGGTTCTGTATATTTCATGCATATATAATTGTATGCGGTTTCAGATATTTGCAATAATTTGTGCCCTATTCCATAATTGATGTGTTGTCATCAATCGTTAAATAATGTTCTTCTGACTCCTAATGAGTCAGAAACTTACCTTGCAACAACTTGAGTCTTTTCTGTGGGAAACTGCGGATATTCTACGGGGCAATATGGATGCTTCGGAATTTAAGGATTATATATTTGGAATGTTATTCCTTAAACGCCTGTCCGATGCCTTTGAGGAGGCACAGGAAGGCGTTGTGGCCCATTACCTGTCTACCGGCAAGTCGCAGGCCGAGGCCGAACGCCTCGCCTCCGATGAGGATGAGTATGACAGTACCTTCTTTGTCCCTGAACGGGCGAGGTGGGCAAATATTAAGGATTTAAAGCATGATATTGGGGCAGACTTAAACAAGGCGACTGAGGCCATTGAAGAGCACAACCCTTCTTTGGAGGGTGTGCTCATCTCCATCGATTTTAATATTAAGAACAAACTGTCGGATAAAAAACTGCAGGATATTCTCTCCCACTTCTCCACCTACCGGTTGAGGAATGAAGACTTTGACTCACCTGACTTACTGGGTAGTGCCTACGAGTACCTGATCAAACAGTTTGCCGATTCGGCAGGGAAAAAGGGCGGGGAGTTTTATACTCCCAGTGAGGTGGTCTGGTTACTGGTTTCCCTGATCAAACCAACCGCAGGGATGAAGACTTATGATCCGACCGCCGGTTCGGGGGGTATGCTGATACAGACCCGAAACTTTCTTATCAAGAATGGAGAGAATCCTCAAAATCTCTCCCTCTACGGACAGGAGATGAACCTGAACACCTGGGCGATCTGCAAGATGAACATGTTCCTGCACGGGGTGTTCAATGCAGACATTCGCAAGGGGGATACCCTGGGCGACCCTCAGCACATCCAGAGTGGAGAACTTATGTCCTTTGACCGGGTGATTGCCAACCCACCCTTCTCCCTCAAGAAGTGGGGAAAAGACACTGCAGACAATGACCCCTTCGGGCGGTACCCTTATGGTACGCCCCCTAAGGATGCAGGTGACCTGGCATTCATCCAACACATGATCGCCACCCTTAATGCCGAGGGCAAGATGGGCGTGGTTGTTCCCCATGGCGTACTCTTCCGTGGGAGTAGTGAGAAAGAGATTCGCAAGGGCATCCTCGAAGACGACCTTTTGGAGGCCGTCATCGGTCTGCCCTCCGGTTTGTTTTATGGTACGGGCATACCTGCGGCCCTGCTCATCATCAACAAGAACAAACCCATCGATCGCAAAGGAAAGGTCCTCTTCATCAATGGGGAACTAGAGTACCAGGAAGGCAAGAATCAGAACAAGTTAAGGGATGATGACATTGCTCATGTGATACAGGTTTATGATGCGTACCAGGACGAGAAGAGATACTCCAAGGTGGTCTCCATGGATGAGATCCGGGAGAATGATTACAACCTGAACATCCGCCGGTATGCGGATACCTCGCCACCTCCTGAACCCTATGATGTAAAGGCAATTTTGCACGGAGGAATACCTGTATCTGAATTGGAGGATGAATACATCCAGGAGACCCTTTTAGGCATGGATGTATCCTGCGTCTTTGTTAGACGAGACGCAGAATATTATGAGTTTAAACAAGAGATAGAATCAAAGGAACAAATCAGGGATCACCTGGCGGGTGCCGACCCAAAAGTCGTCACCCTGTTTGAAAAATGGTGGGACAAATACCGAGTATCTTTGCATCAAATTGATGCAGAAGTGAAACAATCCGAAGAAGTAATGTGGAACTACCTGAAGGAACTTGGTTATGAGTGAAGTTATTCCAGAAGGGTGGAAATTTGCACCTCTTGGAGAATACGCAAAATTACAAGGAGGAAATGCGTTTAAGAGTGAACAATTCGCAGAAATTGGAATCCCACTAATTAGAATTTCAAATATAAAATCGGATGGTCGAGTAGATCTTTCTGAGACAGTTCACTACAAAGAATCACCATCATTGGACAAGTTTAAGGTTTTTTACGGAGATGTATTACTTGCAATGTCAGGTGCTACGACTGGGAAAATTGGCACTTACAAGAGTAAACAATGCTCATACCTAAATCAGCGCGTAGGAAGGTTTTGCCCTAATGAGCAAAAGTTGCATTCCATTTTCTTATCTCAAATTGTCCAAGGTATTACCTTTTCAAAACAAGTTCTCATTGACGCAATCGGAGGAGCACAACCGAATATAAGTTCTAGTCAGGTCGAAAAAATCTTTTTTTGCTTCCCACCACTGCCCGAGCAAAAGAAGATCGCATCCATCCTCACCTCTGTGGATGAGGTGATTGAGAACACGCAAAAACAAATCGACAAACTCCAAGACCTCAAGAAGGCAACCATGAACGAGTTGCTGACCAAAGGCATCGGTCACACCGAGTTCAAGGACAGTGAGTTGGGCAGAATCCCCAAGAGTTGGGAGGTGGTAGAATTAAAAGATTACCTCACATTTATTTCTTATGGATTTACGAATCCTATGCCGGAAACATCTGATGGAATTCCTATGATTACAGCAAGAGATGTAAGAGAAGGATGTATAGATTATGAAAATAGTCGTAATACTTCTCGCGAAGCATATGACTCCTTATTGACAGCAAAAAGTAAACCAATCGTTGGTGATATTCTACTTACAAAAGACGGAACACTTGGGCGAGTTGCACTAGTTGACAGAGAGCAAATTTGTATTAATCAATCAGTTGCAGTTTTAAGACCTAATCAGACAGTAAGTGGTCTATTTTTGAAAAACTTACTCGAGGCTCCCTACTATCAAAATACAATGATAGAAAACGCAGGTGGTTCTACTATAAAGCATATCTACATCACCGTTGTTGATAAAATGAAAGTGGTTAAACCATCAGTTAATGAACAGGAGAAAATAGTTTGCATAATTTCTGCCCTAAACAAGAAAATTTCATCATTAGATAAAAAACTCTCCCAAACTCAGGCACTGAAAAAGTCCCTCATGCAGGACCTGTTAACCGGCAAGAAAAGGGTGCAAGTGAACTGATATGAGTTCCCCCGAACTGGATAAGGTGGAACTGCCCGCACTGGATCAACTCCAGGCGTTGGGGTGGCAATACCTCGAGGGTTCAAAACTATCCCCGGAGGAATCGGATGAAAGGGGT
>Ga0181380_1001367_pt1 | contig 10720 bp, 11 predicted proteins | sample 3SPOviralmetaG_FD_130116 | JGI IMG/M metagenome (GOLD analysis project Ga0181380, IMG submission 130116) | Marine viral communities from the oligotrophic San Pedro Time Series (SPOT) site, San Pedro Channel, CA, USA - 3 SPOT_SRF_2009-08-19 | ecosystem: Environmental > Aquatic > Marine > Strait... | reverse complement strand
TGATAATACTTTACGAGGTTTGCCGTTCTTGTTTAGTTTAGTTGGTTTAGCATTTTCAGGTGCTAACTGCTCTTCAATTGTTTTAGGTTCTTCATTAACGATTTCTTCTTCTTCAGCCGACATCTTTTAATATACATTTATATTTTAAATTTAGAAAAATAGACAATTATTTAGACAATTATTTTCTAAATATATTATAAAATGTTGAGAGAACAATTAGTTAGTCAAGCAAAAGAACTTGGTATAAAAGGTATATATCGTATGAAAAAGATTGATTTAGAATGGGCTATATACCTTAAACAAAGTATAAATTGGTTTAATGATATTGCTGGTAATACTATAACTATAACAAATGAAGAACCAGATATATCCTTAAATGTAATAGATTTGGATAAACCAGATTTAACAAATTTTAAAATGAAAGATATTTCACGAGAGAAACAATTATGGTTAATTTCGTAGAAAAAAAAATATATGTATATTATAATTATGTCTTTTACACAAGATAAAGATAGTGATAATTATGCTACGGATAAAATGGCATGGGAAATAATAGAAAAATTTATACCAAAAGATAAAGTTATATGGTCGCCATTTTATTGTGATGGAAAACAAAAAGAATACTTTGAAGAGATGGGTTATAATATTATTCACCAAGATAAAGATTTTTTTTCATACGTTCCAGAATACGACATTATTGTAGATAATCCACCTTTTTCTAAAATGAAAGAAATATGTTTTAAATTAAAAGAATTAGATAAACCATTTATACTTGTAGCGTTCAGTAAAGTTATATTAATGAAATGGTTCAAAAATTATTTAAAGAACATTTACAAGTAATCATACCTTTTACAAGACCTACTTTTACACATTTAACTAATCCAAAGAAGGGATACACTCCGCCCTTTGGCGTTCAATATTATTGTTATAAAATGAACTTACAAAAAGATTTAATTTTTATTTAGGTTAATTTCGTAGAAAAAAATATAGATATATATTAATATAAATTAGATGCCTAATTGTCTAAAATGTGATAAACCTTTAAAATCAATAGGAACATCAAGAAAGAATGGTAAGCCTCATGCTGACTGGGATACGAGAGAATATCATAAATGTTGCTGGAAAATAATTAAAGAACAAGAAGCAAATGAAAGATACATTAAATTTATTACGGGTAGATTGTGATTAATTTTCGTATTTTTGGTAAATAACATTATGCCTACATATAGGACAACCGATGTATGGACCATCATCTTCTTCATCTATAGTTACATGTATTTTTTCAATACATCTATAACATACCGAATGCTTACAAGTTGTTTTAGTTAATGTTTTTTCATAACAAACACTACATTCTTCACCTTCTTCAATTGTTACATTACATATTTTAAAAGCGTCATACAATTTTTCATTAGTATTATGTTCTGTAAATTTTCCTGTAAAATTATTAAATTTTAATTTTTTTAATTTAATAATTAATTTATCAATACATAATGAAACATCATCTCTTTTAATTATTTTTGTTCTATTTTTATGTGACTTATTAGTATTTTTTAATTTGGTTTCATATTCTTCTGTAGCATCATATTTTATAATATCATTATAATAATATATTTTATTATCATAAGAATTATAGTCCTGAATAAGATATTTGCTTTCAATACGAAGCATATATGTTCTATAATTCACACATAAAATAACATCACATTTAACCCCATCAACTTCTTTAATACCTTTTAAACTAATTTCATTTGTATTACAATTATCAAATTTTTGGTTTCTAATTTCCTTATTTAACATTTTATAATAAACAAAATCAACTAAATCTGTAGTATCAGTCATTTTCGCTGGATTAGTTATGTTTTTAAAAAATAAAAAATATTTTTATCAATTTTTTTTTTAATTTTTTTTTTAATTTATTATTCTTACTAATTCGGCATCAGCAGTTCTGGAATAAGCAGTATATCTTGCCCGAGTTTCCATTTTATTCCATTCATAAATATTATATGGTTGTCTAATGGTAATACCTTGAACTTTATGATTAGTCATAGCATAAGCAACTACAAAATGTTTCATAAACTCTAAATCAGTAAATTCAATATTATTTACATAAACATGTTTATCATCAAAACCTGTAAGTTCAAAATTGATAGAACCATTTTTTATATTTAATTTTTTATTATTTTTAATACACATAATAGGCGTATCAAATTTTAAGTAAATGTCTTGTTCTTTATCACCTTCACCTGCTTCAATAAATTTACAAAAGTTTTCTTTATCCATACACATATCATTTATCTTAACTCTCATTTGATTTGTTCTACAAATATTTATACGTTGTGGTGTGCGAAATGTATATCGGGTTGTGTCTAACTCTTGATGTTTAAATATTCTGTGATAATTTTTCGTTTCATCATTTCTTTTATTATAAATTAATTTAATTAAATTACCATCACATAATTTATTAAACATTTTAGAATTTAACCAGTTAATATGTTCTTCTTTAACAGGTCTTAATTGTTCTGGGTCACCTTCTACTATCCATTTTATATCTGGAAAAGCAATTTTAATTTTATCAAGATAAGACATAATATAACTGGGACACATAAATATTTCTGTAATTATAATACATTTTACATTACGTAATTTTTTCATTTTCTTTTCACTACATTTACCATTTGTAAAATCTATACCAAAATAACTATTTAATGTATTACAAATGTGGTCTTCATCAGCAAGATTTTCTGTTGATACATTTGTAAATCCTAATCTAATAGTTGTATCAAGGTCGTATTCGGGTAATGATTTTACAAGATGACTTTTACCATAACCAGCAAGACCTGTTATTAAATAACTACCTTGTAATTCATTCGCTTTTGTAGTATAATCTTCGGCTTCACGATAAATATTCCAAGATATATCAGTATCTAATGTATATTCATTATTGCGTTCTTCTTCTTTTATGTATAAATTATCAGCGTAACATTTTTCATATTTAATACCACCAATTTTAGTATCACATTTAATTCTATTGTAATCACCTTCTACAATTATAGCATCTGTTTTGATTTGAATTAATGTTCCTCCAACCCGTTTTTTAAGTTCATATAATCTAATGTATTCGTTTTCTAATATTTTATTATATATAGGCATATTGTTTTGATACAAAGTTTTATATTCTGTTGTTTCTACTTTATAATGTTTTGTTCCATCACGTAAATACATAGTATCAATATTACAATTTTTACCCTTTAAATTTTTCCATATATTTTTATCAACATTTACATCTCCATTAAAACCAATTCCTTCTTTGTTATTATCCCAGAAGTAAGCAACTGCTAAATCAAAATTAGGTTCAATATATCCTGATTTAACTTTTGAATGCGTTTTACCAAACATACCAATCATTTTATTTATTATGTGTTTGTAATGATTAGGGTATTTTTCTGTAATGTAAATAATAAATTTTTTAAAATAATCATGATTTAATACACTTGAGGCAATAAGTTCATATTTAATATTAAATTTAATTTTTTCTTTTTTAGCATACTTCAAATAATCACTTGAATACCAAGTATTTCCTCTCATAAAGAAATAAGTATCATCAGTTTCTATGTAATATATTCCCTTTTGTAATCGTCCTGAATAAGGTTTAATATCACAACTTACATTAAATAATTCATAATCACCTAATCTATTATTCATTATACAATCAGTTCTACATTTATTAATATCATAATGTGCTTGGACTTTACATTCTACATGGTCTTTGTATGTTTTTACAATATTGCCGTGTTTAGAAATAGCATCAAATACTTCTTTATTAAAATTAGACATAGGCAATTGTTCGCAAGAGTGTTGTGGTAAATATTCTTTTAATTCAAGAAGCCCAAGAATGGTAGTATTTTCATTTTTGAAGGTATCTCCCAGTATTTCTTTCATCATAGATTTTTCTGGATTAGCACAAAATACCTTGTTGTCTTGCGTCATAGATACAATTTTACCATCTTGTAATCTTATTTTTTTTAATGTGTTGTCTTCTTCAAACATATCTAAATACAAGTCTGTTAAATCATTAGTTTCAATAATTTCATACTCGCGTTTGTCTTCATAATTTTTAGATTTATCGTATGCGTCAAACTCAAAGAAATTATCACTTTTTTCATAATTCATTTTAGCAGAAATTTGTTTAACAAATGTTTCATCATCACAATAATATAAATGATTACCATAACATATACCTAAAAATGATTTAAGGTGTTTATCAAACTTTTTACCATCAAAATTATTAGTGCTAATAAATTCTTTTAAATTTACATCTAAAAGTCTTGCTCTACAATTGTATTCTTCTAATGTTTTAATTAATTCTTCTGGTGTATAACCTCGTTCTGCTACATTTGTAAATTCATCAGGACATTCATATTCTCCAACAAGTTCTTCTTCTGTAAATTTATAAGATATATCATATTTAATGTCTGTATCGTCTTTTGCGTAAGTTTCTAATGTATTAACGATGTCTTGTAATTTTAATTTTTTATTTCTGTTATTCAATTGTAGATGATGTAATATTGTTTCTGGAACACACATAGAATTACCGCTGTCTTTAAAACCATTAAATTCTCTGTATGGAAGGTTCATATAACTTTTAAACATTTGTGTAGTTCTAATGTCTGCTTGTGTCTTACGAACCCGTTGTCTTGTTAAATATTCAAATGTGGTAAATCGTTCGCTTCCTGTGCCTTTATTAATAAAAGCACCTATAATACTTTCATTAGGTAAATAATTTAATGCTTCTTGTTTGCTTATAATAGGAAATTGATTAGGTAAATTTTCAAATAACGACGTTTGATTAATAGCAAATTTTCTTAATGGAACTTTTATTTTAGTTACCGATTGGAATTGTAAAGATATATTTTGTGGTGGTGTAAGTATTACATTAGGGAAAACCCCGAATTTCTTTTTCTTTATTTCGTATGTAGTTCTTGATGTGCCTGAAAGAGTATAAACATATACATAAGGGTTTGTTTCGTCTTCAATTTCATACCAATATTCTCGTAACAAAGAATTAACTTCTTTTTTGCTTACCGTTTTATCTAAATCTAATAATTTTCTTGCCTCACGAACATCATACCGAAGTCCAAAATCTTTATATATTTGTTTCAAAGTTAATTTCTTTGAAGGCATTTTATTTATATTATCAAAAGATTTTATTTTCATATTTAATTTTCTATAATATTAAATTATATTTTATTTTTATATCAATTTTTTTAATAATATAGAAAAAATTAATATTATTTTAAAATGTAGTTTTTCCTAAATGTTTGGCTCAAATATTTTTTCAATTTTAATATGTCCCCAACGATTTAAAAATGAGTTTTCACCATTTCTCATAGTTGTATCTGCTCTGTATCTCGTCATAATTCTTCTAACATAATCACCATTTAAATTCAAATTCATACCTTCATTTAAAGCAGATATAGTTGTAAATTTACCTTCCTTAAATTCATTCTTGTCTTTATCAAAAATAGTAATCTTCCATTTTAAGTTTTTATTATTTACTACACCTTTCGCCTTTCCTTTATAATTAGTGGATTTTTCCATCTTATATTTTATATTATAGAAATATTTTAATTTATTTTTAAATCAATTTTTTTTATATCTAATGTATAAATGGAAAAAAATGAGAGAGTAATTGGTTATTCAAGATACGATTATTATAAATATTATAATTTATACAAAGATAGATATAAGATGAATTATGAAGAGAGAAAACAAAAAAAATTATTAGAATTAAAATATAAAGATTACTACCGAGATTATTGGGTTAATAACAGATGGAAAGACGAAGATTATAAGCAACTCGTAAAAGAGTAGTAAAATACAATTTATTGTCTTCTAAAATTAATTTATTACATTCACTTCTTTTTAGTTGAGAGATATGTAGTTTAATTCTTTTAGTAATAGTATTTAATAATTTTAATACATTTTCATTAGATTTCTTACGAAGCAGTTTAAATACACAAATAAAATCTTTAAGAAGTTTTATCCTTGTTTCATTACATATTAATTGACCTAATTGTGTATCAAAATTTAATTGTTTTTTAATCATATAAGATTTATCTAACTCGTCATACAAGTAATCTAATGTTGTATTAATTTTACAATTAACATCTTTTGATTTAATTTTAATCATAATTGTATAATATTAAATTTATTTTATTTTTATCAATTTTTTTTTTAATTACTTTATTTATTTCCAAACTATTCTATCATAAGATATTAAAGATTTTTTATTTTTTTCAAATTGAACTATTATACTCATTCCATACCATTTATATACTTTACACAAATGTAGTTTTGTTAATCCGTAATTTGCTTTCTCAAACATTTCTAATCTTCTTGCTGTTAAATTGTTTATTCCAATTAAATAATTTATAACTCTTGGATTGAGATTTATACTTTTTTCAATTACTTTATCTAAACAACTATAAGGTGGATTGCTACATATAATATCTACGGGTTCATTAAAATCAAAAAAATCTACATTATCTAAAATTTCACACCATTTCTTATTTAGTCCAGGATATTGATTATAATAAGAACCATTATTTTTAAAAGGGTCTAACCATAAATCTTCAGGCGTCCATTCAATTAAATCTATTGCCTTTTTAGCAAGTTCTAATGGTGTTATAAATACATCATTAGGTACTGCTCTTTTTTTAATATTTGTAGATATAGAACTTTTCATTTTTATATTATACAATTATTAAATTTAAATATACATTTATATAAAAGATGAAACTTGAAAAAGTAATCAAGAGCGATGCCAAAGGTAAGAAATGGACTGCGATATTTTGTTTGTGTAAAGGAGCGTCTTGTTGTAAGGACAACGATAAAAAGAAAGTTCACTTTGGAGCAACTGGCTATACAGATTATACAATAGGGGCAACTGACGAACAAAGAAAAAGTTATTTAGCACGTCACGCATCAGGTAAGACAGCAAAACCAGATACTCCTAATGCTTTAAGTTATTACATCTTATGGGGCAATTCAAAAAGTAGAATACAGAATATAAAAGATTTCAAACAAAAATATAATATTTAATTATAATAAATATGCCTGTCCCATACAAAGTCACCTTTGACGATGATGGTAGTAAATGTCCCCGAAGTATTATAGAACTTCGTAACAAACCAGAATGCGGTGTTTTATTTAGAGAAGACCAACCATTTGAACCTAATAATAGATTTCCATTACCCAAAGGAAAAATATCTATTCAAGGTATAGGTAAAATACCAAGTAAATTTGATGTTCCAAAAGGTATTATGCCTTCTACAACAGCGCCTGAAAAACCTGATAAAAGAAATTTAGCATTTACAGAAGTGGCTTTACCTCAAGATGAAAATAAAGTATTTCTCGCTGGTAGAGCATTAAAAAGCACTAATACTTATCAAAGAATTCCAGATGGTGTAGAACCAGAATTAATAACAGAAGATGTCCCAGCAATAAGCAGAACTTTCACACATCAAGATGCTGATAGAGTTATACAACGATTAGATGATATTATGCCTCTTATGAGAAGAGATATGTTAGTTGACCCTCTTGAAGAACCACCATTAGAAGAACCCAGACCTATTAGACATTCAAGAGTTCGCGTATTACCCGACCCAAGAGATACAGAATTTGCGAACAGAGTTCGTCCAAGAGATATGACCGACGAAGAATTAATTGAAGAACAAATACAACAATTAAAAAGAACTATGCCTCCTGATACACACGAGAAAGTAACAAAAGTTGTAGAACAAGAGATGTTTCCAACAACGCCTATAAGTGAAGAAATGGAAATATTAAAATCTATTGATAAATATGTTCGTAAAGGTAGAAATGAAATAAGTCAAAGAGAATTAAATGATATTATAAAAGAACTTACACCAAGAGGCATCACAACTGATAGAATTATGGAAGTTGTAGATAAATATAATGCTTTTGACCCTGTTTTTGAAAAGGCAATTGGTGGGGTGGCTGATAGTAAGGAAAGAGCATTTTTACGCAGAATGAAAGCAGTAAGAACTATTATTGAAGAAGAACCGCAAGTGCTAACTGCTACAAAACAGCCTTCTTATGGTACTTTTGAAGATAGTAATTTATTACCAAAAACTCAAGTTGATGAAACAAGATTACCTATTACAGAAGGTGATACTTCATCTGGTCGCAGATTTACTTTATCACAAGAAGCCAGTTATTACGCAAGAAGAGCAAGAAATTTAATTCCAAGTCAAGATTACACAGACCCTGAATTTAGTGTATTGGAAGAAACTTCATTTGAAAGTACACCAGCAAGTCTAAATGAAAATACTGAATTAGGCAGAAGATTAAAATTAGAAGCACTTGGAGTTAGAGATAAAATGGTTAGAGCAGGTAAAAGATTATTCGCACAAGAATATACACCAGTTTCGTTAGAAGAACCAGCAAGTTTTGAAATGAGCGATACAGGAGCGATGGAATTGAGAATACCAGAAAATGCTACGCCAGGTCTTGGTGAATTACGCGATATTCCAATAGACCCATTTTCATCAACAATAGCAAGACCAAGAACTAAATTGTCCTTTGCTGAAAGAATAAGAGCGCCATCAGTTAGCGAAATTGCCGAAGGAGGAGTTCATACACTTGGAGGATTAGGCACTGCTATGATTGTATCCCATCTATTATCACAAGGAAAAGTAAATAAATATGTTAATGCTTTTTCATCTGGGGCAACGGGAGATGTTGGTGGTAGAATTATGAGTTATGGTGCTAAACGAGTTGCTTTAAGAACTGGTTTAAGAACGGCAGCCGTAGAAACATTAACGGCTAAATCACTACTTATGGGTGGTTTAAAAAGTGGTGGAATAACATTACTTGCTATGCCTTTAGATAATCTTTTAAATCGTGGGCTGCGCAGCAGCGGATATTCTCATACAGCATCAAATATGATTTCAACAGGCACAGTTTCTACTGCTGCTATTATGGCTGGAGGTGTAGAGGCTGCTCCCGAAACTTATGGTGTTTCTTTTGTTATGGCAACATTAACAGCAGGAGCATTAGAATTAATGGCTTTCATTTCAGGTCAAGACCAAGATGCTGAAGTAGAAAAAATAAATAATACTAATAAAGTTCGTAGTGAATTTGTTGATACTTTACCAAAATATAATTATAATTATAAAAAGGCATTAGAAGCATTTGTAAATGAAGGTAAAAGTGGAGGTTTAAATATGGGAACTGCTGATTGGGACAATTTTGAAAAATCATTAGATAATACATTTACGTTGAGACCTAAACCAATTCATTCAGGAGGTCTTGCTCCAATACCAAAGAAAGTTCTTGATGAAATAAGAAGACTGGAAACTTCTGGTAGTGCTGTTGATAAAACAAGAGCGCAAGGTATGAGAGACATCTATGCTAATAGAAAATTAAAAAGTGGTTTTACAGAAAAAGAAGAAAAATTGATACAGAGTTATTTTGGAAAATACATCTTACACAACCTTATTAAAAAAGTATGCTCTGGTGGTTCGTCTTGTAATCCAGATTTAGTTAAACAAGATAAAGGAGAACTCACCGATGAAGAAAAATCATTTTTAAATGAGAAAACAGATTTTACTTGGCAATCACGAGCAGATATGCAAGTGAATGTGTCTATGAAAGAAATGGAATATACACAAAAGAGAGTTCAATCAGCAAAAGAAGAAATAATAAACAACTGGGAACAGAACAAAAAATTACCAGAACAAATGGAAGATAAAAATGTTCTTGCTATCGCCAATATAGACCCTAACTTTAAAAACACATTTGATAATGCTGTTAAATTAGAAAGTCAGCGAATTATAGTAGATGCTTATTACAAAGACCAAACAAAGATGGAAAATTTACCAGAGAATATTCAAAAGATGGCTAATTTAGATAAGGATTTTTATTATCATATTCACGTGTTTTATGAAGATACTGAAAAACAAGCAGCGAAAATGAACTTATCTGTTCCTCAATTAATGGAATTACAAGGATTACCACAAAAAGAACAAAATGAGAAGTATCGTGGTTTCCAATTTGATTATGCTAAAATGAATGAAAAAACCGTAAATCAAGCACAAGACATAGCGAAAGAAGAAGATGTTGTTAGAGAGGCTGGATATTATGATATAGACCAAGCATATTTAGAAACTGACCCAACGGCTGTAGGTATATGGAAACCAACAGATAGTCAAATATTACAAGCACATTCTGCTGGTATGACTTTACAGCAGTATGTAAATTATATGCATGAGTTATCAAAAGGAGAACAAGGTGATTTTAGTAATTTACCTAAATTTGATAAAGACCAAATAAGACAATCTGGTATATTAGATTTTTCACATTTCCAAGATGAATTACAATTGGGAGGATTTGATAAAGATATGTATACTTATGACCCTGAAACATTATCTATTATATTAAATCCAAATGTATCAAATATTCCAATACCATCTACACAAAATAAATTTGTAAGTAAATATACACCAGAAAATTTAAAACGATTACATCAAGAAACTGCTGATTTAATTCACGGATTAGATGAACAGAACCAAAATATAGTAGACACTTATAATACACAATTAAGAAAACATTTAAGTGTATTTGGAGAAAATTATAATAAACAAGTAGCATCTATAAATGATAATCGTTCTTATCACGGCATTAATAGTTTATT
>Ga0181380_1001366_pt1 | contig 10728 bp, 18 predicted proteins | sample 3SPOviralmetaG_FD_130116 | JGI IMG/M metagenome (GOLD analysis project Ga0181380, IMG submission 130116) | Marine viral communities from the oligotrophic San Pedro Time Series (SPOT) site, San Pedro Channel, CA, USA - 3 SPOT_SRF_2009-08-19 | ecosystem: Environmental > Aquatic > Marine > Strait... | reverse complement strand
GGTAAGAGCTATCTCTGGGAGGGTGTGGTCACTGTAGATACTACCCTGCCCTACATGTTAACCCGTAAGCAATCCATGAATATGGAGATGCATATGAAATATAAATTCCGATGAAGCTAATAGTATTTCATGTAGATAGGGAAGAACACGCTATCAATCCAAATATAATTCAGTATGCGTGCAAGGGGCACAGCGCAGGGACTGTTATACATTTGATGGATGGATCTTCAATGACCGTGGATGAGAAATTCTCAGAGGTGGTCGCTAGGATAAATAACAATCAACCACAGGACATCAACAAGCTCGCTCGCAGGGTTCGTAGCTTGGAGCGAAATACTAGTCAGGGGGAAATATGACAAAAGCAGAAGCGTGTAAACAGCGTGGGTATAAGTCATACGATACGGCTCTACCACAGGGTTGGTTCGATATGATGCGCATTAAGTTGAAGGCTAGATTCCCTGATAATTATCATCCATGGAGTCACTTCGTGTGGGTCTATGAGGATAACGATGGATCGTACTTGGGTGGTAAACCCGGTGCAATCTCAGACATAGGAAGGCAAATGCTATGACGACTGTTGTAGTACACGAAAAGGCTCAGTCATTCTGCCATGTGGATATAGCACACCTACATCAGGATGACTACCTGCTACTGAAAGAGGAGAAGGAATTCTGGGTCATGCATCTACACCATGAGGATGGTCTGATGTTCGACTTGTCTGTGGCATATGATGTGTCAGGTAGAGAGTGGATGAGGCAGAAGGGTTACACTTCTCATTTCGTCTACGAGCTACTCGAGAAAATACCTAGTGAATACGACTGGATTTTGTTCACCAAATTAGGTGAGCGATTAGATAGAATGGAGGTGTATAAATGGCTCTAAAAAAGATGAGGGACATCATTGGTGACCCGCATACTTTCGTGGAGCACATGTGTAAAGATGCTATGAGAAGAGCAGATGAGAACATACCACTAGAAGATAAACCAATAGAACAACTCAATCATGAGGCGTTCGTACAACAATGGGAGGAGGATAATAAATGCAAAACTGGGCAAGATGGAAGCCAGGCAACTCAACCGAACTTATCGGTGAAGACATCGCACTCGTCTACGAAGAGATCAGTCAAGAAATCGAAGACGGACAGGGTGAAAGGTGTTTTCTAATCTATGGCAAGGAGGGTCGTGGTAAGACTACGATCGCTGAGTTCATAGCTGAGGAGTTTGCTACCCACGAAATCAACAGACGGGTACTAAGTGGTACACAAGTTACCATGTCCGTAGTAGATGAGTGGAAGATGGATACAATGTATGTACAGTCAGACAATGTAGTCATAGTGGTCAATGAGGTAGATCGGGTACACAAGAATGTACAAGATCACATGCATGATTGGCTACAAAAGCTACCTCGCAACTGGGTGTTCATTGTTACCACTAACCATCAACCGTGTGTGCGTGCAGAGTATGAGAAGCTAACAGTAGAACAAAGGGCAGAACATTTAACGCCTAAGTTCTCATCACGCTTCATGCAGTACGAAGCGCCAGACATTAATAGAAAGGAACTAGCCAAGGTTGTCTACAATAGATGTATGACACCGATAGAAGATAAAGATGAACGCGCGAAAGTTGTTATGGCGTGCGTTGATAAAGGCAAAGGCGATATACGCCAAACACTCAAACAAGTGCAATCAGCACTTAATAAATACAAAATCAAAAAACGAAAGGAACTCTTATAAAATGCTAAGAGAAAAACTAACCGATGCTATTAAAGAGCATCACACTAAGTTCGGTGACGACTTCCAATCACGCTTCAAGAAATCTTGCTTGCATAGGTTGTCACCCGCACTACAGAACACGACGATGTTCATGGGTAATGCTCCCATGTTTATCAAACCTAAACTAATAGATGGTTCACCTAATCCTCTATGGCCGGAAGGTGTTGAAGCACCACCTCGTGATGAGGCAGAGCGTAAGGAATTCTATTCCAAATTGCGTGAAGCTCATCTGCAAGACTGGTTGAATCGTATTGAGGAGGGTGAGTTTGATCGTGCCCCTGAGATACTAGCTGATCCTGATCCCGATGTGGAAGAGAGGCTCAGTGCTGATGATCTGGATGATGAAGAAGAGGATGATGCAGATATTGAGGCTCGTGCAATGGAAGAGCGTGCTGCGCGTGAGGCAGAACCTGAGACAGAGACAGTATCCGTTGATGAACTAGAGGAGGAGATTGCTGAACAGAAAGCTAAGCCTAAGGAGTCTAAGCTTAGACTCAACTCCGATTATGCGAAGGAACAGTACGCACCAACAAGTCATGGCAACACCATGATCGGCATGCTGAAAGCCTTCATCATGGATGTTATCCATCATGAGGTAGATACTACTGCTAAGGAATCACCTAGGACTTCTGATGACATCATGAAGCTCATTGATGAGAATATTGCACTGAAGAATGCAATGCTCAAGCTGGGTAAAGAGGTGGCTGAGTTGAAGAATCGTCAAGATGCTGCGAAGAAACTAATGATTTCCCACAACGAGCAGATCAAGGCATTGCAACAGCCCAAGGACGGAGGTGTAGAAGGACTATGATTGCATCACTAACACCTATACTAAACATCTCCAAGCTCCAGGTATTCCTTGAGCTAGATGAAAAGAAGGAGAAGCTGATCATTACCCTGTGCCCCAAGATGCTTAGCGATAAGCTAGATGAGGATGACCACAAGGCATTGAGCCGACCAGTCACGAAGTCATACAAGTTGGCTGAGTTCGATGATGAGAAGTTCTTTAATGATCTAATGGACTACCAGAATAGTATCATAGAAGCTGACCAAGACCTCAATGAATTGGCTGATGAACTCAAGAAGCATGTCGCTGATAAGAAAGCTAAGGCTAAACCTAAAGCACATGCCAAGCCTAAGCCGAAGAAGAAAACGCAAGCTGAACTCCGAGAGGAGCTAAGGGAGAAGCAGGCTAAGGCTAAGGAAGCTGAACCCGAGCAGGGTGATCTGTTCAGTGGCAACCGTTTGTCCGCCGAGGAAGAGGCTGAGGATATAGCAACCAAGGCGGAGGAGAAACAACCACTCAAGACTGCTGTTGAAAAAGTCGAGGAGAAAACAGAGGACGATCCTCTCGCAGGACTATGAAGCACATCGTAATAGATCTCAATAAGGACGAAGCACTACAAATACGCAGAGGTGGTAAGATAGATTACTTCCTTAACGACCAACACATAGAAATAAGAGGACCAAAAGATGCCAGACGAAAAAGGGTTTCAACCCCTAAAAAGAATATTCCTGTACAAGGGTAAGGAGCTAGTTGATCCGGGACCACATATGACACCAGAAGAAGTAATGGCTATGTATGCCCATCAATACCCAGCACTAACGAAAGGAGAAGTCAGTGAGCCAATCATGCAGCAAGGTGAAGAGCGATACAAGCTCGAAGGAAAAACAGAAGTCCGAGAGTTCAAAGGATCATACGGAACTAAAGGGTAGTAAGACATGGTCGAAATACTCATCAAGCATAGCGACAAGGTTGAGAGCAACCGAAGGGAGGGGGGACTTCCCCTCTCCTTTCGTGCCTCCCCTGCTATAGTAGATCATCCTGATGACCTACCACAAAACATACATGTCCGTGGATTCTATATTAAAGAGACAAGGGCATCAAAATATGAGGAGGCTGTTGAGGATACTGGTCTTACTAACCTATTCCAACGAGTAACTGGCAACGCATTCCCCGTGGTAAAAGTGCAGTATCTACATACTACGCAAGGTAATATCCCTATTATCAATTGCTCAGACCATTACAGGCAGGCTGCTATTGGTGCAAGAACTACCATGCTACACAATCAGTATGGGATTGGCCCACTAATCATGTATCTCTTGGACATGTCTCCGCTGTGGATCATGGCACCAGATGAAGTGGAGCAAGAATTCATGAACTACTACTACTGCCAAGATGACGACAGATATAACAGATACTGGGAGAGAATATATGATTCAAACGAAGGCAAGCCATTCAGAACGGGTGTCTATCCCGATTGGTGCTTTGAGAAATGTTCGAAGATACCCAATGGTTTACCACCGAGGCTATCTCAAATTATTCAAAGATGTACTGATGCAAGCCATGGTAGCACTATGGCTTCTCTGCCTACTGGAGATGACACAATTGATCCATTCCCTTTCCTATTCTGCTGTTGGTATGGATGGTCAGAGCCTTGGGTAGATAGGAGGTTAGAGAGGATGGTATTAAATAACCATGACTACATGATTCCACCACAGGATAGAGTAGACATACTCAAGGAAAGCCCAGGGGATCAAGGGCAAGGTGATGATCTAACATGGATAGTGCTAGATAACTTGTACAAAAGAAACGAAAACACATGCGATCAAACATGTATGCCTGAGTGTCATGACATGGATGAAGCAGAAGATATAATAAGGAGGTTCGGTCCGTTTGTTGACCTGATTAAATATATAAGTCATGAGCTACGATAAACTAGAAGCAAAGCACTGCATAATGGTGTACGAGGATGAGAACTCTATATTAGATAGAGCAGCCTGCATACTATACGATAAAGAAAGCAGTAAGTGGAGTAACCCTCGGCCATTATCTGACACAGAAGTAGATAGGATATTCATGCGTGAGGCAGAAGTTACACCACCCGTCATACTTGATCCACAAGTTCTATGGTATGAACCAGAGCACTGCTTGGTATGGTATGAACCACCAAGTAGGAGAACAATAACAATAAAGAAAAAGAAGTCGAGGTATAGACACCCAGGTCTAATCTTTAAGGTTACCAAAGGTCAGTTCCAAGTAGCAGTCTATTCCCAAAATGAAAACTTTAGACCAACTATGGATACTGAGTTATACGCCCACCCTTACGCTCCAACCGATGTTCATACATGGGGAGTGGGTATGTGTAGGGTTAATGGATTGAAGGGTGAGTATGCACTAGCAAAAGACGCATGGTCTGAATGGTCTAATATATTTTACTACAGTGGATTTAGTAGGATGCCAAGAAAGAGAAATAGGTTACGAAAGTTGAATAAAACAATGGAGGAATTCTTATGCATATAAAAACAATAAGCGTGTACGGCTGTGGTGGTACGGGTAGTCATGTATTACATGGACTGGCTAGAATAGATTACATGATGAGCATGTGGAATAAGCAGAAAAGATTTCATGTATCTGCCTATGATCCTGATGTAGTTGAGCATGGTAACATAGGTAGGCAATCGTTCTTCCCAGGTGATGTGGATCAAAACAAAGCCGAGGTACTATGCAGGAGGATTAATACATTCTACCATACGAGATGGAGAGCGTACTCAAATAAAGCACCATCATCTGATAAGGTTGATCTTGTCATATCCTGCGTGGATACAGTTAAGTCTCGTGAAGCTATTGCCAAGTCATGGCAAAAAGAGGGGGCATACATGATTGACTGTGGTAACTCACGCACATCTGGGCAGATACTAATTGGTCAATTTAAGGGCGAGCTACCCAACTTGTACCAAGAGCATAAGGATTTGATCTATGGAGATGAGCCCGAAGATGAACCGGGATGCGTAGATCCTGAACTAAGACAATCACTTTTCACTAACAGTACTATCGCACAACTTGCATGCAATTATGTGTGGAATATCGTGCGATGGAACAAAATACAAAACCGAGGAATCTTCCTTGATATAGACAAGGGAGTAGCAAACTCGATAAAAATAGATAAGGACAAACCATAATGAATATGGATACATATAGGAAGAAGCAGGCTAAGTCAGCTCCTCCTAAAAAGACAACAAGCGGGGACAATGTAGTAGAGATACACGCACAGAAAGACCCCGATCAAGATATACAACAAGCGATCGAAGATCACTATCACGGCAAGGAACTCACAAAGGAAGCCAAGAAGCTAGTGGATAAATCAAGATACCTACAGCGTATAGTTCGCCAGAAGGTGTTGGATACCCGTGCAGAGGACAGACCAAAGAGGTATGAGTTCAGTGGTAATGTACTAGGCACTAACTATACAGTAAAGGTCAGCGTTAAAGAAGGAGGGTATAGACCATTCGATGATGAGACTCGTTCTGATATAGAAAACATCGGTGTTACATTCGATGATGATGGAAATAAAGTCGGTAAGTCCAAGGGAGAGCTATTCCTTGAGAAAGCAATAACTGAGACAACTAACTGCAAGATCGACTTCAGTCTCATACCGGAAGACAAGAAGGAGCAAGTGTTCAATCACCTCCTCGAGGTCAATCAAATATGTGGTTTAACTGATCAGGACATTGAGAATGGTGCTATCCCGATTGCGGAGATGGTATTCAGTAATGTACCAAACAGTGATTACCACAAGCATCGCACCATGTTAAGTGCGAAGGAAGATAAGAAACTAGAAACTATAACCCCAGCAAGCATATCATACTAATGAAAGAAATAACCAGTAAGCAAGGCTTCGAAGAAGCTATTAAATCAAATCGCACTGTACTCGTACAGTTCACAGCACCATGGTGTAACCCCTGCAAGGTGAATACCCCTGACCTTGAGAAAATCTCACAAGAAAAGGAGCAGTTCGCTGAGGTGTATACCGTTAATATAGATCAGAATGCAGACATCGTTGAGCAACAGAAAATATCATCAATCCCTACTATCCTGGCATTCAAGGACGAAGAGCGTACTCACACTCTAATAGGTATTAAAGCCAAGGGAGAAATTGAGGATACAATAGATATGGCGGTGCTAGCATAATGGAACTGAAAAAGAAATATCCTGATCCCGTAAGGTATTCCGAGTGGATACGAACTAGGTTAAGGAAGGATGTTGGAGTAGACACTACGAACAAGTGCCACGAACAGAAGGATGTGCCCTGGGAAGAACTAGGTGAACTACTAAAGACCCATCCCCTATTCATCGATGGTCAGTTCACAAAAAGAAGATTCACTAAGGCTGGTGAGTTTATGTACATGCAAACTCAATACCAAATGCCCGATGGCAAAGATCCAAAGTTCAATCGAATCGATAGCTTTAAGCACAGAGTAACACGAAATTATGTGTATCTACTCAATAAGTGCGAGCTATTCGTTCCAGCTGACCCTGCGATGCCCTTCAAGCAAGGGTACTTCGGTGAGGAGGATGGATTAACATGATGGAGAATAAATACTGGGCATTGGAGCCTCGTGACTCGTTCTTAGATGTCAATCAAGACGACATCAATGAGATGAGGGAGCAAGCTGGCCTTGAACCCGAACCCGATCCTATGACCTTAGCAAAGGCCAAGCGGGAACAACAAATAATAGATAAAATAGAAAAAGGAGACAATAAAGATGTCCACAATAATAAATAGCACAGTATGCACACGCGTACGAGAAGTAATAGAAGATGCCCTAAAGCAACCACTTGCTGAGATGGGATTAAAAGTAGATATGAGAAGATTCACCTATGAGGCTGAAGAAATTCGCATACCATCATTCAAGGTAGTAACCACTGAAGCAGCTTGCACTGAGGTGAAAGCCTTACGGCGTGAGCTAAAGGATAGATCTAGTTACAACTGGATGACTGAATTAGATGGAGACCGAGTTGTTACAATCAATGCTCGCAGTGGACCTATTGAGGTGAAGCTGTGGGGGTACAAGCCAAAGGCAAAGAATAAGTTCTTAGTCAAGTCGCTTGCGAATCTGAATGATGAGAACTCATCCCACTATGCACTACACCCAGATTATGTGGAAGAACGCTGGGCTAAGTAATGTTTAAAAAAATTAAAAGGTATCTCGTATCATCGGGCGGTCATTGCTTATGCAATGATCGTACCGGTGGTACAGCCACCTTCCGTAAACAAGATGCGGAAGACATAGTTAAACAATGTGAAATGAAAGGTATAAACGCTCAAACAATTGAGATAAGAATAAGACAATGGCACTATATGATCTGGAGATAACGAGCTCAGGTAGACTGAGAACGTTCCCACAAACCGCGCCTTCTGACATCCAAATGGATTTGGAAATAGTCGGAGGCAAAACACCAATCAGTCTAGTAGTATCACTAAGTGATTACAAAAGACTAACAAAACTATTCAACCACAAGAAGTGCTTAATGTCAGAGGAAGCCAGGGAGGCTATTGAGTTAGCCCTCGAAGCAGGCAAGAAGGTCGCTCGACCAATTACCAAACCTACTGACTTCGAGCTAATGGCTTATGTGGAAGAAGTACGGACACTCAAATGTATCAAGGATGTTGATATACCCGAGGAGGAAGAACTACCAGCTGAGGAGCAGGGAAAGACAATACCTAGGCAAAAGTTCGCTGGACTAAAGCTAACCGCAGGCAAAGAGTATGAATTCAACTCAAAGAAGATTGGGTACATTGAACCATTCACTAAGCCTAAGTTTACAATGGATGAGACTACAGGTGAGGTGAGTACAAGAATGCACCAAATGTCCTTTGAGGGTAGTGACTATGCTCTTGAGTTTACTGATGACCGAGAATGGAAGATGAGATTCCGTGACCATGTCACCTTACAAAACGAGATAGATGAGGGCAAGATATGGGAGTACTTCGAAAAACCAGTCATACCTACTCAAGCTGATGACAACCAAGAGAAGTATGACATGGCAATAGATACACTCAAGTATATGGAGGAAGCAAGTAATCCGCCGTTTGGATTTTATCCAGGGCAAATGAATTATATTGCATCTGCATCTATTAGTGAGTCAGCTCTAATTGCGGCCGAGACAGGATGTGGTAAAACGCTGATCTCTATTGCTATGGTTATGCTCAAAGCTCCCGCTCGTGCTTTGATCTGTGCACCGAAAGGTACTGTTCACTCAAAAGATAGTAAGGTACACGCACAATGGGTGCAAGAGTTCGCTCGTTTTGCACCTGAGATTCCAGTACACAAGCTATTCTCAATGGGTGATTATGAAAATCTACTCAATGACAATGGTGGTGAATTACCTTATGGTGTGTTTCTCACTTATGACAATGCTATGTTCCGTACAGGCATGGAGCATGTGCCTGACTCATGGTCGATAAGTAAGACTATTGAGATTGGTGGTATAAAAAAGAAAGTATCCCCTGATCCAGAAAAGTTGTTTCGCCAAAATGTTAAGGACAAGGGATACAATGTACCCGCCCTGTTTGATGTCGCTGGTATAAGGGACAAGACAAACTACCACTTCGGTCTAGGTCAGGAAAGAACAATGGATGTTGAGGAGAAAGGCAGGAGAACAGGCAACAAAGTGTGTGTACGCTGTATAGCAAATCCATGCATGGCTACTGAGCTTGGGTTGGAAACTTGGGATATGGTAATCCTCGATGAGGCACATCATATATGCAACTTGGATTCACAGATGACCAAGAACTTCATTAGGTTGCAACCAAAGTATCGGTTTGCAGTAACTGCTACACCAATACCCAACATGATTAAGAATATATTCTCATTGATGGGTTGGTTGAGTGTGCCCTACTGGTACTATGGAGATAGATCCAATGCATCTTGGCCATTCAAACTTGATGAGCTAACAGGCAGATCAGGGTTCAGCTATGAGTTCATAACCAAGGAGGTTGATCATACACAAGCTAAGCTAAACTTCAAGGCTGGCAAGGGACCTGCTGCAAAGAAAGATTCCCCTAAGATTAGCCAGCAAGCTAAGCTACTTAAGCTACTTAGACCCAAGGTAGCCTACATGCCCAAGCGACTAGCTAATCCAAATATGGCTAAGCTCAATGTAATCAAGATGCATGTGCCTATGTCTAGGGAGCAAAGGATGAACTACCATCACTACATGGATGCGTCCAATGTTAAGACTCAGAACAAGATGATGAGATATGGTATTCAGTTGGCTTACCTTCGTGGTATAACTGCAACTCCAAAGTCATGCGGTAAGTCCAGGAAGGAAGGTTCGTACAATATATATAGTGGTACAGACTACACTCCTAAGACACATGCTATCCTGTCTAACATATACAATATAATCTCTAGGGATGAACAGGTACTTGTGGCGGCAGCCCGATCCGATCAACTCCATGAGATCAAGAGAAGGTTGGATGAGGCTAAGATTCCGGTCAGCTTGATCACGGGTAGCAACTCGGATAAAGCCAAGGATGCAGATGACTTCAAGCAAGGTAAGACCAAGGTCATGCTTATGGGCATTAAGTGTGCGGAGTCACTATCCTTCGAGCAATGCTCTAATATGATTATCGCTTCCCTTGAGTGGTCATATGGTGTCTTCGATCAGGCAGTGGGTAGATGCTATCGTATTAATTCACCCAAGGATGTGAATTGCTATGTGTACCTACATGAGAAGTCCCTTGAGGATATGATGTTCGATAAGCTATGCACTAAGCAAGATGCCGCAACCATTGCCCTGGTGGGCGAGAAGGTTGACAATGAGGTGATCACCATGGATGAGAAGTCTGTTCAGGTTAAGCACATCATGGAGTGGCAACAGCTAAAGGGTACGATTAATCTCAATGAGACTACCGAGGAGGAGCTACTTAAAAGCTGGAAACCTCTACTTGATAAGCTGATGACTATCACGGCAGGCGAAGAGGCAGGTATTACTAAGGAGGATAAAAATGCAGTCAAAGAATTGCTTGATGAAATGGAGGATCTATTAGGATGAGTAAACCAACACACGGAAGCGTTAAGGAATCCATCGAAGTAGTGTGGGAAGCCATACATCAGTGGACTGAATCTAGGTACTTGAGGTATAAGTTTAAGCCGAAAGAAGATGATGT
>Ga0181380_1001365_pt1 | contig 10734 bp, 8 predicted proteins | sample 3SPOviralmetaG_FD_130116 | JGI IMG/M metagenome (GOLD analysis project Ga0181380, IMG submission 130116) | Marine viral communities from the oligotrophic San Pedro Time Series (SPOT) site, San Pedro Channel, CA, USA - 3 SPOT_SRF_2009-08-19 | ecosystem: Environmental > Aquatic > Marine > Strait... | reverse complement strand
GGCAGCACGGCCAAGGCTCCTCAAGACATCTCAAAAGAGATGCAGGCGCTACTGCTTAAAGAACAAGAGCTCAGGTTTTCTAATGACGAGCTAGCCCAAAGCAAAATAAAGAAGGAGATCGAAGTTCAGCGGATACTAGAATCTCAGCTACAGCCACGGGAAAAAAATATCGCATTAATTAAAGCGCAAAATGATGAACTTTTTAGGACTTCAAGCATCTTTAGCGAAAACTTTAAAAAAGCCGCTGAAGCGGACGATCAAATTAAAAAAACTGCGATCAATGCAGTAAAAGCCGCAATCTCTCAGGCAGCAGAAATCGACGCGCAAATTGAAGCGCAAGGCGAAAAGATGAAAGACGTCTATAAAGGCGTCGGAGACTCTATTAAAAATGGTGTAGTCGATGCTTTAACCGCTGCTGTAGATGGCACAAAATCTCTCGCAGAAGTCGCATCAGCAACATTAAAAGACATCGGGAACATGTTTATAAAGCTTGGAATCAACCAATTATTTAACTCTTTAGGTTCAGGCGGTGGCATTCTGGGAAAGCTGTTTAATTCCGCGAAAGGAAACATAATCGCTCAAAATAAAATCGTACCGTTTGCTAAAGGTGGAATTGTTGGCGAGCCGACAATCTTCCCGTTAGCGAATGGTACGGGACTAATGGGTGAAGCTGGCCCAGAAGCGATCATGCCGCTCAAGCGAGGCCCAGGCGGTCGTTTAGGCGTTGAGGTTGCTAGCACCCGCGAACAGCTGAACAATCAGCAAGCCGTTGCTAGCACTCGCGAACAGCTGAACAATCAGCAAGCCGTTGCTAGCACTCGCGAACAGCTGGACCGCCAGCGAGCCGTTGCTAGCACTCGCGAACAGCTGAACAACCAGCAAGCCAAAGCCATGCAACCGCTGGACATTCGTTATGAATCAACGGTGATAAATAACATTGAGTACGTCACGGCTGAACAGCACCGCAAGGGCATGGCGCAGGCAGCCGAGCGCGGACGGGCAATGACCCTAGCGACGCTGCAAAATAGTCCTAGAACACGCAGCAAAGTTGGTATCTGATGAGCGCATACGCCTTTGTCAACTACGTTCGTTTTAAGACGCAAGCCGATGCTTACACCGGCACGGCGTATCAAAATTTCAGCGTCAATCAGACTCGCACTTACGGCGGTGTGACCTATAACTTTGCACCGTTTGCCGTCTCATCTGGCGGTGGGGCTCGCGGCGGTGAGCGTTCTAACGCTTCTCTAGTAGCTGGTACGGATGCGATCTCTGTGAATCTGTTCGCAGAAGCGGTCCAGAGCCGTTACATATTGGAGATCAAGACTGTCAGCCTCGACCCACTGACGTTTGCAGACGAGGCATTAATTTCAACTGAAACATGGCGCATTGCGTCGTATGAAATGGACACAATAACGATAACCATGCGTTTGACATCACCTCTCGATGCAGTGAAAGCTCAAATCCCTCGGCGCACATTGAGCACAGAATTGGTTGGAGCACTGCCAACCAGCGGTGCATTGTCTTTGGGTTGATGTGGCATCGTTGGATCGGGCTCCCCCATGAGTTTCGAGCGGACCCTAATAACGGCCAAGGAGCTGACTGCCTGATTATGACGTGGCACGTTTTAGACTCTGCAGGGGTTCCACATCCTGCATTGAATGAGGAATGGCTAGACATGGCAGAACGCGGCGACTACGAAGGTCTAGCTCTGCTGTATCGAGGGCTTACAATGTCTTTAAGCGCGTCGGAAGAATACGCAGTGACAATGTTTCGAGCTGCAGATCATATCGGTATTGGCGTTGTTGTGGACGGAGGGCTTTTGCATGTGAACCGGCGAAAAGGCGTGCGCTGGATTCCAGTGGAACGATGTAAAAAAATGGAATACCGGAGGTTTAAATAATGCTGCCATCTGACCGCTACATCGCTGAAATCCTTGGCCTCACGGAGGCGCAGTATCGACACTTCCATATTGAAGCGAGAAAACGTGCAGCGGAAGGGCCGCAACCTGCTGTAACTGCAGAAGTTGCAACAGTTATTGCAATCGTCAACCTTGTAATTGGACTAGGTTCGATTGCAGTTTCTTTGCTGTTAAAGCCTTCTGCGCCAAAAGCTCCGGGTGAGCAGGGCCAGCCAACTCAACGCCAAGAGGAAGGCAGCACAGTCCTACGAAACAGTCGGTTTGCGCCACGGTATGGCTTTGATTCGCAGCAAGATATTGCAACGTTAGGAAGCATTATTCCTATTGTTTACGCACGCAAAGAAACCATATCAGGCACAGATTACGGCGGCATTCGGATCAACATGCCGATGATTTGGAACCAGATTCTGAGCTTAGGCGGCGGCCAGATGATACGCGGCGTGTTTTTACTCAGTGAGGGACCAATTAGCAGCGTTGATCCAAATAACTTTGCAATCGGTAGCAGTACATTGCAGGGCTATATTTTCGACAACAATTCTGCTACTGAAGCAGCCTCACGGGTAACGCTCTATCTCAGCAAGGACGGAGGCCGAATTGCTGGGGCTGACAGAGTAGCGGGCCGGTCAAATGCTAACGATGACGGCAGTTCTACCAGCTCAGACGTTTTTCAGGTCTACTGGAACGGAGGAGACCAAACAGATTTCTGTTCGTCTAACCGGCCAAGTACACAGACGACTTTTGGCGTCTATGCGCCGATTGGGAACGACCTGATGTACAAGGTCAATCCGGTAATTAGCCCAGGCGTAAGAAGCCAGACAGGTCCAGGCAGTGGGGGTGAAGTCACTGTTGACTGTCCAGTAGACGCGCCAAAGATGAACAAACGGGATAAGTATCGGGCCAATTTTTCAACATTTAGCGGTGTCAATCAGATCAATTCCACCGCAGGAACAAGCCCTGGGACTGCAACTTCAGTCAGCGTCGGGGATACCGTTAGCTACAGGCTTCACAACGGAAGTGACTGGGGGACTGTTTTCAGCACCTATGGGGACTCAGATGATGCTGCTGAAGCGAAAGATGTAGCTTCAGCGGTTGCTTCGTTGCAAAAAACTTGGGATGATCGGTTAGTGGAGGGTGAGCTGTATAAAATCGGAACGGCTTTATGCGTCTGTACAGGCCGCACTCCAAAAGAGGAGTTTGTATCACAAGCCGAGCTAAATGGCAGCGGGGGGCAAGCTGTTGTTGCCGGTTTCACTGTTGTTGAGTCTGGTTCCATTAAGAATTTCTCTTCGTCAAGACTTGAGAATGCAGGCGGCGACTTAGGCGTAAGGGAAAAAGGCACGACAGGGGGACACCTGCTGCGCTACGCACGGGGACTGGTGTCAACGTCGAGGGCGTGTCAAGCCGTGGAAGTTGGCCTGAAGTCTACTCTTGGCATCAGAATAAACAATCTATGCAACTTTAGAGATACAAAAACGTATGAATACGCCGATACGCAATGGTGTCAAACTTTTGAAAACAATCCGCCGGAGGATATAGTTAATAACTTCTATCAAAGCGGTGTTATTACAGCACCTGTGCAGCGATATTCGTTTTTCAAAATTAAATACAGAACGGTTGGGAGCAGTAGCTGGACGGAGTTAAGTAATGCCTACGGGACCAGAAGTGAAACTCAGCAATCTGTTTTTAATTACATCCGCTTTGAATTTAGCTCCATTAAGGTACGTGAGTTCATGTTTGAACCTCTTTCAGGGTTTGAAGTTCGCCAAGGCCACTACGGGAGCGCGTTGTATGTTCTTGACCCCAAGAAAGGTCGAGCTACTATTTCTGACGGCGGGATAAGTGTTGTCTTTAATGGTGAAAATGTTGCACTTAATACAAGCAACTTTGGCATTACTTTTGGGAACGCTGATGCTGCCTTAAGTTCTAGCTATGTTTACGACGAAGACACAAACGGTGATGACCCTACGGTCACAAGAAATTACAACGGATTGCCCCTTATAGACGCCAATACTTACATCGATGACTATGGAAAATTAGCGGAAGCTTTTGTTTATTCAGAGATCAGCAGCAGTGCAGATTCTGGGCCTGAACATAACATTGTTTATGTCAATGAAATCGTGCCGAACAGTACCGCGCCGCAATACGACAATATTGCGCGGGCTGGCATCAACATTCGTTTATCCGCCGAGTTCCAGCAGTTCAGCCAATTTTCTGCTTATGTCACCGGAGGCCGTGAATGCACCAGGCTTTTGGGTGGATCGGGCGCAACGCATCTTTTCCCAGATATTTTGTATGACCTGATGACCAATGATCGCTTTGGTGCGGGATCATTCGTCAAGAGTTACATGATTGACAGCACCGAGTTTGCGACTGCAGCGCAGTGGTGCCAAGATCGCAAGTATTTTTACGACGGCGCCGTTTCTGAGCCTGTCAATGTCAGGCAATGGTCAGCGGATTTAGCCGCCACGCATCTGCTGCAATTTGGCGAATCGAACGGCAAGTATTTTCTTCGGCCTGCAATATCTTTCACCGCTGTTCCAATTGCTGCGCTATTTACGGCAGGTAACATTGCCGCAGAGTCATTCAAGCTTCAGTATTTTGACCCGGAAGACCGTGACCCTATCCAAGTGAGCGCTCGCTACCGCGAGGAGCGCTCTACCACGGATCCAGCCAGCCCCGGATTGTTCCCCGTGGTCCGTGAAGTGCTGGTGCGGGAAGTAAGCGCATCGGCCACAGATCCGATTGAACAGATCGACATGAGTTCGTATTGCACAAATAGAGAACATGCGATCGATGCAGCTAAATTCATTATCAGAATGCGGCGCATACCTCAACACGTCATAAACTTTTCAACTACCCATGAGGGGGTTATGTCTAACATTGCGCCCGGTGATTACATCAAAGTCGCAATGGACGAAACAGAATATGACCATTTCAACAATGGCGCAGTCACACCAGAAGGCGCGTTAGTCAGTACGAAAGCATTAGCCGATGGCTCCTACAACGTGGTCGCATGGGATGGAACGGAAGGAACGCCACCGGCTGACGCAACGCTCACTGTTAGCAACAGCGGAACGACTGCAACGCCTACGGGCGTGGTTTTCACAGTGAAAATTGCAAGCACGCAAATGCGGGTTTATCAAATTGAACGAATTACGTCAGGAGACGATGGATTGTTTACAATCGAAGCAATGCACATGCCCGTCAATAGCAGCGGTGTTTTAGAAGTTGCTGACGGCTTTGACGATGACGCTAACAACTGGAGCATAACTTAGCCATGGCAACGACATTCCCCAGTATCACACCAACTAGACGCAGCTTTGTTGCGCCAACATGGCCGACCAAAACACAGGCATCGCAGTCTGGTGTGATCACTCGTAGGCTGTGGGGCAGCAGGCCGAGCCAAGCCAAACTCAGCCTGACATTTGGCAACAGCAACGACACCAACACAGCAGCAATCCTCAGCGCATACAACAGCGCAAAAGGTTCAGTCGATAGCCTGACACTGCCGCCGCAGATATTTGCCGGTGCAGACTCTACCCTGCAAAGCTGGCTAAATGCCAGTGCAACAGGTGCGGGGCTGTTGTGGTGTTTCGCCGAAGGAACATCACCACAAGTCGAAAGCGTTGCCCCAGGCCGCTCCAATGTGGCTGTTGAACTAACCGCAGAGCTTAGAATGAGCTAACAGGAGCGCATAATGGCAGTTACCAGCACAACAGGCAATTTTGAGATTACCGGGCTTAATTCGACGGTTGTGGTCCGTAATGCAAGCATTGATATTTCACGGGACACACTGGAGACGACAAACTTAGGTGAATCCAGCAGGGCATATGTGACGGGGTTGCGTGGCGCGTCAGGTAGTGCGACTTTGTTATATGAAAACAGTCTGCTTGATGATGTCTACGCCAAAATCAATACCGATTTGCAAAGCAGTATTACCGCAACACTGACGCTGACCACAGGCAAGACGATTTCAGGCAGTGTGTTGATTACTAGCGTAGGTTCAACCGTAACTGTGGGTGATGTCACAAGTACAAATGTTGCATTTACGTTTACTGGTGATTTGACTATTTCTTCCTCGTAATGGCAGTCCTCGGCACATTTGGCAAAGTCGTCTTTAACCGTTCCGCGCCTACGCCCGTTGCGGTTGATATTACTGCGCTTAATCAAGACAAAAATATCATCTCGCTGACGACAACAGGATTCCGCAGTGGTGATTTGGTTGAGGTTGCTAGCGCCAATAATTGGCCAAACGCAAATGTAACCGACCCGCCTTTGATCCCGACGTATGCGGACACTGCAGGCGATGAAGTTTATTCTGAACTTGTCGACTACAGCACGCCATATTCATCGGCGTTACTTGGGTCTTTAAGCGTTCCATATACCAACCGTTTATATGTGCATGTTGATGTTCTGAATCGATTATCGTTTTACCGCTCACGAGGAGCAGCACTTGCGGGGATCAACAATGCAACAAGAGAAGACATTGATCAATCAGATTTTGCGACTGGCACGACAACAGCACTTGAGATTCGGTTGGTCAATGAATGGAAGCTAGAGGCATGTTTGCAAGGATGGAATTTGAACTTAAATTCAAATGAAATCGACACTACTGGCCTTGGCGACAAATTTTTTGATGGTGTTAAGTCTCTAGTACAAGGCGGGGGTTCGTTTGATTTCTTGGTTGAGCGCGAAGCAAGCGACACTCGTGACACAGCAATTATCAGTCAAAGTCGATACGCAAATGCGCGTTGTCTTGTTGACGTAGATCAAAATATAACTTACTTCGATGCTGACATTGCTGGCACTGCTGGCAGTATTGCAGACTACGGACCAAACTACAACGATTCGAGCTTAGATGCGGGTGTGACAGACTACGATAACGCAGACATTGCGCCCCGTAATCAGATCGCGGTTTGGTCAGCTCAAGCCTTAACGGCTGTTGCCGGAACCAGCAATCTATTGCGATTGCTTTTGAATACTAGTGAACAGTCTGAAGCTGAAGCTCAGTTTTGGATGATTGACAGTGATGCGCTGAGCCGAGATAGCTACAGCGGCGGGTTAGAGCCAGGCGATCTCTACTACAAAGCACAGATCATGCTCACGAGCAGTGCGGTAAGCGTTCGAGCGGCAGACGTTATTAGTGGATCAGCAAACTTCGTGACTGTAAGAGATATAGAATTGATGGAAGGCTAGTTTTACTGCTATGGCGCTCAAGGTCACCCACAAGCACGGCACAACATCTGGGGCACCTCCTGCGGCGAGTGACATTGACGTAGGAGAAATAGCGATTAACGCAGCGGATGCTGAAATTTACACCAAGGACACGCAAGGCAACGTCCGAAAATTTCAAAACACGACTACCGGCACTGCCGAGGGTGTTACCTATACATACACCAATAGTGGCGAGTTGCAGACCTTACAGCAGCGTCTGGAGCAGTATGTGAGCGTTGAGGACTTTGGCGCTGTTGCCGTTGCAACAAATTCTGAGCCAGATGAAGAAGTAGCTGAGGCTAATACTGCCGCTTTTAACGCTGCTTTTGCTGCTAGCTCTCATGTTTACGTGCCTGGAACCAAATCAAATTTGTTTTACTTTGTTACAGACACAATCAATGTTGGTTCTAACAGGTTAGAAGGCGCCGGGCCGGGGACTTTCGGCGGCACTGGAGTAACAATCAAGTGCCATAGCGAGTTTAACGTCAGCAACCCCTTGATAAAGATTAATTCAAAAGGTCGCGTGGAGGAGCTTGAACTGATAGGTATCAACAGCGCCACCATAAGCGATGTTCCAGCTAAAGGCATAGAAGTAAGCGACCGTGCCAACAAAGTCTCTATCAGTAGAGTGAGAATGCAATATTTCAGGAATGGCCTGTACGCTGATAGAACCCAAAACAGTCTTTTTAGCGACATGCAGGTTAAATTTTGCCCTGACGCATGTTATTACTTAAATGAGCTAGAAAACTGTAAATTTGTAAATATAAGTAGTGATCAAGACATAGATTACACACCAGCATTACACCTAGGTAGCCGTAACATACGGATAGCCAATGAGCGTGAAGACTCAAGCCATAGTAGAAACATATCCTTCTACATGGGGATCCACGAAAGAGGAAACGTAAATATTGATCATTGCGTAGAATTAGAAGGTGTCGGGGGCGCTGGTCTTTTATTTGTTGATGGAGAATATAACGGCGGACGCAAATCCGCCATAAATGTCCCTAGGAGTTTCTCTGTAATAAGCCCTAGATTTAGTCTACAAGGAAATAATCTTGCAATAACAAATGCTACAGAGTTTACTGAAACTGGAACTGGAACTGGAGTATTCTACCCTAGCGCGTCCAATGGTAGTGTTAATTTAACGGGGGGTGTCAGTGCCTCTGGGCTAAACGGTAAATCTATTTCCCAGATCATTCCCAGACTTAGTACGTCAACCCTTTGCTCTGATAAGTTTGGGTTTATTTACTCTGCAACGGAATGGAGTGATTCAAGCGGCGGATCTGTTGCGTACGACGCTGCCGAAAATGCGCTTGAAATAAGCGGCGGATCTCCTTCTGCAGGCGGAAGGAGGGGAGCCTTTACTTCAACCGCGTCTCCAATACCACCTACTCTTCAATTAGCCGGTAGAAGCTACAAAATTGTCATTAAAGTTCGATCTTTTAACAATTGTACTGGTGTCACAGTTTGGGCTTCAAGGCCAGAAGGCGCTGGCTTTAGACGTAGCCTTTTAGCTATCAATTCGGAAGGCTATCACGAAGCCGTCGTCCCAGCCAACGCAACTGATAACACCACAAACTACGATTCCGGCAGCTTTCAACTAACTCCTAGCGGTATTACGAGTGGACAAACAGCTACATTCTTAGTAGACATGTTTATTGTTGACATAATCTGATTCTCTATCTGCAGGTTATTAAGCTGATGCAAACTGCATAAGCCTAGACTGACTGGGCTTATGCCAATGGCCATTTTTACTAATGGATTCTCGGACTATTGAAAACTGGAAAGCCGTAGAACGAGCCCTTCGAGAGGCTGGCAAGACCGACTGCATATTTTACAGGCGTGCAGTCGCGATTGTTGCAGGCAGGCCAGATCCCCTAAAATGACAAAGCTAGGAGTTCATTAGGCCGTGATTGATATTATCGCCCCTCTTGCCGCAGCGTCCCTAGCGATTGTGGGAGATCGAGCGTTAAGCCGTCAAAATCGAGAGCAAAACAACGCTCAACGTTCTCGTGACGAGCTGAGAGAAACGATGATTGCGCTCGCAAAACTCACTGGTGCTGTCGAACAGATCGGGACTGCGCTGCAGGAGCTGCATCTAGACATGAAAACTGATCGTGCCACGATTTACAAATTGCTGAACGAACAGGGGAACCGAATTACGGCCCTAGAAGCCGGGAAGGATTAGAATTTATTTCAGCTGATGACGTTACCGATGGGCATTGAAGAAATCTTGGCATCCCCAATCACGTGGATCATCGTTGCGGCTGCATCTGAGGTGATCGCGCTATCCCCGATGAGAGACAACAGCGTAATTCAGGTTATTTTTCATGCGCTGCGAGCGTTGAAGGCAAAAAAGGGCTGATCCCTGCCGACGGCAGGTGGCTGTTCAGGTTTTCAACACGATCACCGCTTGAGGGATTGAAGCGCGAAATTCAACGCCGTAAGTTCGAAACCACGTTAAAGCCTCGGGTTGATGCTGAGGTTGAGCGATGGCATGAATCACAGCCACCAGCAATGCCGCCACCCGAAATCGACGACCTACACATCAAATCACCCTGGAATGACGAATATTAAGCCGATCACGCTTGAGCAGCTTTTCCGTTACTACAAAGCGCTGCCGCATCAGGCCGCAGCAATTCAAGAGTTAGAGGCGGATCTAAGCAAAAACGGCTATGAAATCGCGATGCGTCGCGATCGGGGCTGGTTTGCGACGTGGAGCCAATCGGGGAAACAGCGCGACTATCAAGCTGCGATTGAGCTCACAAAACGATTTGAGGGGTTTCACCCTGATGCTTACCTCTGCCCGGCTGGGGTGTGGACGATCGGCTGGGGCAATACGACAACGGCTGATGGTTCGCCGGTAGTTCCTGGTGATCGGATCAGCCAGGAGGATGGCGATGCGCTTTTGCAAAAAACGATTGATGGCATTGTCGTAAAGCTGGCTGGGTCCATTCCTTACTGGTCAGCAATGAAGGAGCATCAGCAATCGGCACTGATCTCGTTTGCATACAACCTCGGGAGCTACTTCTACGGCCAACCAGGATTTGAAACGATCAGCCGTTGCCTGCGAGAACGGACCTACAAGAGCGTGCCGAGTGCGCTGCTGCTCTACTGCAACCCGGGCAGCGCGTTTGAAGCTGGCCTTAAGCGCCGCCGGAAAGCCGAGGGCCAGCTATGGGCCGGTGAACAAGCCGCAGCGCCAGAACCTGCAACGATCCGGCCTGAGTCGCCATTTAGCACCCGGCTAACGCCACACATCACGCTGGGTGAATTTGCGCTCGGTCAAGAGGCGCGGCGTTTTGAGCATCAACATCAGGTTGATATGGCCGCTGAGCTGGCGGCATTCCTTGAGCGTGTTCGCGTCAAATTTGGCGGCAAGCCGGTCATCATCACGTCTGGCTACAGACCCCCGGCTATTAATCGCGAGGTTGGCGGTGCATTCCGCAGCGAGCATCTATACGATCAAAAAGGCGTTGGAGCTGTGGACTTCTACGTGCAGGATGCTGACATCTGGGCGGTTCAGGCGTACTGCGAGGAGCATTGGCATCATAGTGTTGGCCGTGCCGCATCAAGGGGTTTCATACATTTAGGGCGCAGAG
>Ga0181380_1001364_pt1 | contig 10744 bp, 10 predicted proteins | sample 3SPOviralmetaG_FD_130116 | JGI IMG/M metagenome (GOLD analysis project Ga0181380, IMG submission 130116) | Marine viral communities from the oligotrophic San Pedro Time Series (SPOT) site, San Pedro Channel, CA, USA - 3 SPOT_SRF_2009-08-19 | ecosystem: Environmental > Aquatic > Marine > Strait... | reverse complement strand
TGTCGGGGGTTTTCTTCGACGCTGCAACAGGTCCAGAGGCACTGCTTTCAGCAGCACCCGAGGGCTACTTCCAAACCCAGGTCCGTGTGACCTTTGAATCCATCGAGGAACTCTGACCATGGCCACCATTCGCGGCGAATCCGGTTCAGTTGAATTTGAGACCGGCAGCGGCAGTCTTGCCACTGTTGTCGGTACTCGCAGCTGGAGCCTGTCAATCACTAAAGAAACCCTGGACACTTCAGTTCATGGGAACACTTTTCGCCAATTTGTTGGCAGCATGATTTCTGGCTCCGGAACAGTTGAACTGGTTTACGACCCAGATGCAACGGGCCAAGCCGGTTTCATTGAAGACATCATCAAAGCAAATGATGCCGCTGATGCTTCGTTCGAGTTGTTTACCACCGGCAACACAAACGGCACTGATTCGGTTGCCTTTGGCGGAATTATTACCGACATGGAAATCACTTCTACTGTCGGTGAGCTAGTTGTTGCCACCTGCAACTTCATTACCAGCAGCACCATCACTTCTAATCTTGAGTGATGAGGCTATAGTTTAGATGACAAATCTGTCGTCTAAATGCCTGCTGGAAATCGCACCGTTGATCTGCTGGTTGGGGCGTTTGACCTCAACCAGCGGCGCAAATTTCAACTAAAAAACGCAAACGGCGATAAGGTCGTCGATTTGTTTTTTAAGCCCATTACCCGCGCTGACCGCAAGAAAGCACAGCAGTTAGCTGGTACTGATGAGGCATTGGACATCAGCACTAACATGCTGTGTCAAATTGCTGAGCTTGAGGATGGCACCAAGGCTTTCGCTGCTGCTGATGCAAACAAGCTCCAGCGTCAATTGCCTGAGTCTGTGCTGAATGAGATTGAGCTGTTCTTGTTTGGCCTTGGTGAAGAGGCTGGCCTTGAAGAAGCAAAAAACGACTGAAGCAGGACAGTTGGACTTATTTCGAGTTTTTTCTGGCCTGCGAACTTGGCATGACAGTCAGCAGGCTCCGCACAGAGTTAACTGACGCGGAGCTTGTTCATTTCGCTGCGTTTTATGAAGTCAAGGCGGAGCATGAGGAAAAAGCAATGCAGCGTGCAAAGCAAATGCGGAGGTAGAATCAAGCTATTGCTAGGCAGCCGTGGCACAGTCAACTGTTGAGCTGATTGTTGACGCTGCAAAAGCGATCAACCCGCTCAGGCGTGTCACGGTAGAAACAAAAAAACTTGAAGGGGCTGTAAGCAAAGCTCAGAACAGTATCCAAAAAACAAGTAAAGGAATCAGAAATACAGGAAAAGCTGCTGATAAAGCGTCTAAAGGAGTGAACAAACTTGGAAAAGCTGTTCGTGGCCTGGTTGCAGGCTTTGGAATTTTTCAGGCTGGCAAGTTCGTCATTTTCAAAACAGCAGAACTAGAACGCCAAACCAAGAGCCTTGAAGTGCTTACCGGTTCGTTAGGCAACGCTCGCAGCATTATTAAAGAGCTGCAGCAGTTTGGCGCCGTAACTCCGTTTACAAGTGCTGAGCTGGTCGAAACTGCCAAGCGTCTTAAGGCTTTTGGTTTTGAAACGGAACAGATTGTTGATGTCACCAAGCGGTTAGCTGATGTCGCTGGCGCAACTGGTGCTGATCTAGGCGGCATCGCAACAGCGTTCGGCCAAATCCAGGCAAAAGGCAGGCTGCAGGGTGAAGAGCTGCTTCAGTTGCAAGAGCGAGGTATTGGGCTACAGGACGAGCTAGTGAAGATGTATGGCTTCACTGCAGATGAGTTCCGCAAGGCTCTAGAAGGTGGCCGGATCAGCGCAGATGCGGTCAATGTGGCGCTGCAAAATATCACCAACGCAGGCGGCAAGTATGCCAACGGTGCGATCGCTCAATCAGAAACATTAAGTGGCAAGTTCAGCACCCTTGTTGACAACATCACAGTCCTTGCTCAACACATAGGTAACGCACTAGCCCCTGCTTTAAAAGAAATCCTTAGCCTGACAAACCAAATTCTCTCAGGTTTCAACGATATTCTGTCATCTCAAGTAGCTCGTGGAGTAGCAAGCGCAAAGCTGGCGATGTTGACCCCTGGCGGCACGATGGGTGACATTGCACAGATGCGGGCAAACGTTGCTGCTATGCCAACAACGACATTACGAGATGACGCGTCAATCCAAGAAACTGCGAGACGGCTGACTGACATATCTACTTTTGTTAGAGAACTTGGGGCTGCAATAGAAACAAGACGACCTGGCGGAACATCGGGAGAAGAGAGACAGGCTCTTGAGGGTTTACAAGGCTTAATTCAGTCGTCGCTTGGTGAACTTGGCCAGCGCCAACTGCAAATAAGGGCAGAAGACAAGCCGAAAGTAGTTGAGCCCCCTAAGTTGTTAACTAGAACAAAAACAAATACTGGCACGGACCTGATCGCGACTCAGCAACAAAAATTTGATGCTTTGTTGCTGAAGAAAAAACAAGAGGGTTTGTTAGCAGCGGCAACAACAAAAGAAGAAAGGGGTCAGTTAGAGCTTGTAATGGCAAAATTTGAACTTAACAGGCAATTCCCAGATTTGAAAGAATCCGAGCTGCAAAAACTGCGGGATCAACTACAAACTAACTTTGATTTAGGCAAAGCAGAACAAAAACGAGTCGCTGATACAAAAGCTGCAAATGATGCAAAAGAAGAAGCATTAAAAAGACAGCAAGCCGAAGCACAACGCCTTGAGCAGTTGTTTGGTGGCATCGGTCAAACCATCAGTACCGGAATTGTCGATACCTTGATGCAGGCCAAGAGTGCATCAGAAGCGTTGTCAGGCGTTCTCAATGATGTTGCTCGACAGCTGTTGCAGCTAGGCGTTAACTCTTTGCTGCAGGTTGCTTTCCCTGGCAGCAGCTTGTTCTCAGCTTTACCAGGCTTCGCAAATGGCGGCCGTCCAGCAGTTGGTCGTCCTTCTGTTGTTGGCGAACGTGGCCCTGAGCTGTTTGTTCCTGATCGTGCTGGCACAATCCTGCCCAATGGTGTTGGCATGGGTGGCGGTACGACAATCACCGTCAACGTTGATGCCTCTGAAACCTCTGCTGATGCCAGCAGCGGCCAAGGTGCTCAACTTGGCAAAGCGATCGGGTTGGCAGTACAACAGGAACTGATTAAACAAAAACGGCCTGGTGGCCTTATCGCTGCTATCTAATGGCTAATTTCCCTTCAATCACGCCGACTTACGGCATCCAAAAACGCAGCCGCCCTACAACGCGGAGTGTGCGCTTCGGTGATGGTTTTGAACTCCGACTGAAGTACGGCCTGAATCAAAACCCGAAGGTTTATCAACTCACTTTTGAAGTTTCTGAAACTGACTCAGACACAATCGAAACTTTCTTAGATGCCCGCGCTGACGATTCAGCATCGTTTGATTTCACACCACCAGGTGAAGGTAGCAGTTCAAAATTTGTTTGCGAGAGTTGGAGCAAATCAATCCCGTATCTGAACCGCGCCACAATTAACGCAACCTTTCGCGAAGTATTTGAACCGTAATGGCAGCAGTCGCAGCCTGGGCAGCCAGCACCGCTTTTTCTGTTGGTGATATACGCAGGGCCACTGCGAGCCAAGCGAGTGGCCTGTGGTTTCGCTGCACTACTGCTGGAACGTCAGCAGGATCTGAACCTAGTTGGCCAACAGATATTGGCAGCACGGTTGCTGACAACACTGTTGTTTGGACTGCAATCAGCAGCGTCTATGAGGATGTTTCAGTTCTTGCGCCTAGCGCAATCATTGAGTTGTTTGAGTTGCATTTAGACAGCACGCTGCACGGTAGTTCTGACGTTTACCGCTTTCATGCTGGCAGCAATGCTGCGGTGACAGGCAACATCGTTTTTGACGGCAACGCATACACACGTTTTCCGGTTCAAGCTGACGGATTCGAGATGCGATCGAGTGGAACGTTGCCGCAACCAACGCTGACGATTGCCAACCTTGATGGCACGATGACCACGTTGCTGGCGCTGGTCAATGCCACCACAGCAGGCAACGATCTGACAGGTGCAACGGTTAAACGGATCCGCACCCTGAAACGTTATCTGGACGGCGAATCGACAGCAGATCCAAACGCTAGGTTTCCAACAGAAATCTGGCGCATCAACCGCAAGGCAACAGAGACCCGCGACGTCGTTACGTTTGAGCTTGCCAGTGAGTTTGATCTCGCTGGGCAGAAACTACCAAAGCGGCAGGTTGTCGCCAACACCTGTCAATGGATCTACAGGAGCAGCGAGTGCAGCTACACCGGCAGCAATTTTTTTGATGTCAACGGCAACAGCGTCAGCACGTTGGCTCAGGACGTTTGCGGCAAGCGTTTAGCGTCCTGCAAGCTGCGGTTTGGTGAGAATGGAACGTTGCCATTTGGCTCATTCCCTGGCGCTGGTTTGACGCGATGAAGCTGACTGATGCGATGCAGGCGGACATCCTGCAACACGCCAAGGATGAGTTCCCAAAAGAGTGCTGCGGGCTGGTTGCTGTTGTGAAGGGCAGGCGGCGTTACTTCCCTTGCCGCAACATTGCGCAAACCCCGGATGAACATTTTGTGCTTGACGGTTGGCATGAGGTAGAGGACAAGGGCGAGATAGTGGCGGTTTGCCACAGTCACCCTGTGACGAACCCCAGGCCATCAGAGGCTGATCGTGTTGCCTGTGAAAAATCCGGTTTGCCGTGGTTCATCATCAACCCGAACACAGAAGGGTGGGGATACTGCGAGCCTGAAGGCTTTGAGCTGCAGTATGTAGGGCGCGAGTTTGTTCACGGGATTGTGGACTGCTACACCTTGGTGCGCGACTTTTTTCAGCGTGAGTACGGCATCACGTTGAGCGACTATCACCGACGTGATCAGTGGTGGCACAACGGCGAGAATATGTATGTGGAGAATTTCGCTAAGGAAGGTTTCTTGCGGGTGCCGATTCAAGAGCTGCAGCGTGGCGACCTGTTGCTGATGAATCTGCAGTCGCCTGTGCCGAACCATGCTGCGATTTATCTTGGCGATCAACAGATTTTGCATCACATACAGGGTCGTTTAAGTTCTCGTGATTTATTAGGCGGCTATTATTTGAAGGCCACAGACCGCGCTATACGCCATGAAAGTCGTTAAGGTCTACGGCGCTTTGCGTGAGCGGCTAGGCCAGTGCCGGTTTGAGCTTGACGTGGCGACACCAGCGCAGGCAGTAAAGGCGCTGTGCGTTAATTTTCCAGGCTTGGATAAGTGGTTAATTGATAGCGAGCAAGATGGCGTTGGCTACCGGGTAAGGGTTGGCAAGCAGGAGGCGACACCTGATGACGTGAGCGTGTTGGCTTTGCCTTGGTCAGAGCGTGAGGTTTTTAGCATCACGCCTGTGATCGCTGGTGCTGGTGGTGGGTTTGGCCGTGCCTTGTTTGGTGGTTTGTTAATTGGTGCATCGTTTTTGTTTCCTGGCGCTGGCTTGTTCGGTGCTGGCTTTGGTGCTTTTGGTCCTTTGGCTCCAGCAGCAATCGGAACGTTGACCACTGTGGGCACGGCGTTGTCAGCTATTGGTGCAGGCTTGGTTCTGACAGGTGTATCGCAAATTATTTCACCAACGCCTCCATCAGGTTTGGAGTTGAAAGAAGCGAATCGGATTCAAAACTTCAGCTTCAGCGGCATCACAAACACCACCCAGCAGGGCCTTGCGGTCCCTATAGCGTATGGACGTGTTGTTGTTGGTTCAGCCGTGATCAGCTCTGGGTTTGACGTTGATCATTCTGCCGTTACAACTACGCATCCATCGTTGGCAGGATTGCCGGTGACCATGCGTAAAAAGTATGGCCTGGTGTTTGAAACTACGGGGATTATTTGACAATGATTGATCAAAAACTAATTCAAGGTGCTGGCGGCGGCGGAGGCGGCAAAGGTGGCGGCTCAAGTAGTAGGACTCCAACGGAGCTAGATGACAGCCTCAAGTCAGAACAGTTTGTAAGCATCCTTGAGTTGCTATGCGAAGGTGAGATCGAAGGTTTAGATGACGGTGCAAAAAGCGTTTTTTTAGATGACACGCCGATTCAAAACACTGATGGTTCTGTCAACTTCGACAACTTCACGGTTGCGTTGGCGTTTGGCACTCAAGCTCAACCGCATATTCCAAACCCTGCAGGCGGGATTCAGAATGAGAGGTCTGTAAATGTTGAGGTAACAAACGCAGCGTCAGTGACTAGGTCAATCACTGATTCTGATATTGATCGTGTGCGCGTCACAATTACAGTTCCATCGCTGCAGGCAGTTGAAGATGATGGAGATATTGTTGGCAACTCTGTCAGCATAAAAATTCAGCTGCAGTATGACGGTGGCGGTTTTAACGACGTTCTTACTGACACGATTAGTGGCAAGAGCAGCAGTCGTTATCAACGGGACTATTTGCTAGAGCTGACGGGCAGCTTCCCTGTTGATTTGCGTGTTGTTCGTACAAGTGCAGATGAAACCAGTACAAAACGTGCAAGTTCAACATTTTTTAGCAGCTACACAGAGATTAAAGACGAGAAGCTGGCTTACCCAAACAGTGCGTTGGCGGGCTTGCGGTTTAGCTCAAAACAATTTCAAAACATCCCACGCCGTAAATATCTGATCCGGGGCACAAAGGTCAGGATCCCTAGCAACGGCACTGTTGACACAACGACGCATCTGGGTCGGATTACATATTCAGGACTTTTTAACGGCACATTGTCTGCGGCGACGTGGACTTCAGATCCTGCCTGGTGCTTATATGACTTGCTTACAGACACCCGCTATGGGTGTTCTGTGCCTGAGTCATCACTAGATGTGTTCGACTTCTATGAAATCAGCAGATATTGCAACGAGCTTGTCGATGATGGCAAAGGCGGTCAAGAACCACGATTCAGCCTCAATCTGCTGCTGAATACTCGCGATGAGGTTTACAACGTCATCCAGCAACTAACCAGCATTTTTAGGGGGATTAGTTATTACGGCGCTGGGTCACTTGTTCTGCGGCAGGACAAGCCTGCTGACTCTCAATATCTGCTGGGGCCTAGCAATGTTGTTGATGGTTTGTTCACCTATAGCGGCACAGCAGAGAAGACGCGCCACACTTGCGCAACGGTTGCATGGCAGAGCTACGACACATTGGGTGATGTTGAATACGAATACATTGAGGATCATGAGGCCGTCGCTAAATACGGCATCGTCAACAAAGACGTAAAGGCGATTGGTTGTTATAGCCAGGGCCAAGCACACAGGCTGGGTAAATGGCTGCTGACTAGCGAAAGACTGTTGTCAGAAACAGTCAGCTTTGCTGTTTCTATTGATGCTGGCATTGCTGTCACGCCAGGCATCGTCATTGATGTTGCTGATCCGTTGCGTGCTGGCACACGTCGCAGTGGGAGGGTCAGTTCTTCAACCACAACTGTTGTCACGATCGACAGTGACACGGATCTATCTGTAAATCTGGCCGCAAGCCCAACACTGTCAGTGCTGTTGCCAACAGGTTTAGTTGAGACAAAGACAATTAGCAGCATCTCAGGCACTGCGATCACTGTTAGCAGCGCGTTCAGCGAAGCACCACAATCACAAGCAATTTATCTGATCCAAACCAGCGACATCCAGTCGCAGCAATATCGGATTGTTTCCGTTGCTGAAGGCGGTGATGGCACGGTGGGAGTTACTGCTGTTGCATATAACGAGTCAATTTATGCAGCCGTTGAGCAAGACATTGCACTAACAACACGAGACATCAGCAACCTGAACGGTACGCCAAGTGCGCCAGAGGGTTTATCTGGCACTGAGTTCTTGTATCAAGAGGGCCAAACTGTTCACACTGGTTTTGACCTGAGCTGGCAGCACGACAGAGTAAACGTCAATGAGTTCCGCGTTAAATACAAGCTCAACAATGACAACTTTATTGAGCTGAACACGTCAAACCCGTCGATTACTCTGCGCAACCTGAAGGCTGGCACGCTCACAGTTCAGATCCGTGCAACTAATTATCTAGGCAAACAAAGCGCAACTGCATCGGCAACGTTCACGCTGCTAGGCAAAACGGCAGTACCTGGCGATGTGCAGAACCTATCGATTGAACCGATCAGTGCCAACAGTGCTCGCCTGCGGTGGGATCAAACAGTTGACTTGGATGTGAAGGTGAATGGCCTTGTTCACATCAAGCACAGCAACCTGACTGACGGTTCAGCTACTTGGCCTAACTCTGTTGACCTTATTCCTGCTGTTGGTGGCAACTCAACTGAGGCCATTGTGCCGCTGGTTGAAGGCGAGATTCTGGTCAAGTTTGAGGACGAGCTGGGCAACAAGAGCACAAACGCCACAAGCGTTTTAGTTGACTTTCCTGATGCGCTTGGCAGGGTCACGGTTCAAACGCGCAGAGAAGATCAAGACAGCCCGCCGTTCCAGGGTACAAAAACTGACTGCTTCTACAGCGATGACCTTGATGCGTTGGTGATTGACGGTAACGACAACCTAGATGATGTAACCGACGTTGATGCCATCACGTCCTTTGATTTCTTAGGGGACATCCTTGGTTCTGCTGAGTATCAGTTCAACAGCACTCTTGATTTAGGTGCTGTTTTCTCGCTTGATCTCAAACGGCGGTTTGTCACTAGGGCTTTCTTCCCGAACGACACCATTGATGCACGTACTGCGCTGATCGACACCTGGAATGATTTCGATGGAACAGAGGCTGATGCCGTCAACGCCAAGCTCTATATGCGAAGGACACAAACCGACCCCTCAGGATCTCCGACTTACTCAGACTGGAAGCAGTTTGTAGCTGGAACGTTTAGAGGGCGTGGGTTTCAGTTCAAAGCAGAGCTGGAGAGTAATGACATCGCTCAAAACATCTTGATTGATGAGCTGGGCTATGAGGCGACGTTTCAGCGCAGGGAGGAGACTGGTCAGCCCACAGCGTCGGGCACGAGCACAAAATCGGTGACCTTTGCGAATGCCTTCTTTGTTGGTACGTCGGCGCTGGGCAACTCAAACAACTTTCTGCCAAGCATTGGCATCACGGTGCAGAACCTTGGCAATGGTGAGCGTGTCAACGTCAGCAGTGTTACAGGCACAGGTTTCAATCTTGATGTGCTGGATTCAGGCGGCAGCAACGTTGATCGCAACTTCACTTACACAGCGGTTGGATTTGGCAGAGGCGTTTAAGATGCAAGCAATGTTGTCTGACGCAGTTTAGTCATGTCCCCAGTTCATGATTATGTGATCGCAAATGGCACCGGTAGTGCCGTGAGAAGTGATCTTAATAATGCCCTTGCGGCGATCGTCAGCAATAACAGCAGCAGCTCTGAGCCAGCGACTAAATACGCGTATCAATGGTGGGCTGATACTACGACCGGTCAGCTGAAGTTAAGGAACTCAGCGAACAACGGTTGGGTCACAATTTTCGAGCTTGACGGCACGATGTTGATGGAGGACGGCACTGTTTCAGCGCCTGGTCTTGCCTTTGCGTCTGATCTAAATACTGGCTTTTTCAGCGGCGGTGCCGACAAGATTAACTTTGCGACTGGCGGTGTTGAACGTTTAGAGATTGGTAGTTCTGAAGTTGTATTTAACGACGGCAGCAATGATGTTGACTTCCGCGTGGAGTCAAACGGCCAGACTCACATGCTGTTTGTCGATGGTGGAAATGATCGGGTTGGGATTGGTGAAACAAATCCAACAAGCAAGTTGCACGTTTCAGGAGTAAGCGGCACCACATTTACCCTAGACAGTCCTAACGCTTATTCAAGCACTGCCTCTATTTTGATGAGTCAGGGGCGCAGTGAAATTAAAACAACTATTGATTCAGGCGGAGGCAATCCTGGCGGTACTCTTCTTTTCCGCACACGCAATACTTCAGGTTCACTTGTTGACGCTGTAACTGTTACTAATCTTCAACGCGTAGGGATTGGCACGTCGTCGCCCTCAACGTTGATGCACTTGAAAGACTCTGCAGATACTTATTTAACATTGCAGGCAGGAGCCGCTGATGGTAACGATGGGATTTTATTTAAAAACAGTGCTGGAACACAAAAAGGCGTAATCCTGTTTGATACAGATAACGATTATATGTTATTTAGTACAAACGATACCGAGCGGATGCGAATCGACAGCTCGGGGGACGTTCTTATTGGTAAAACGAGTCAGAGCACTTCATCTCCTGGAGTTAGACTGCGTAATCAATCTAATGTCATTGGAGTTATAGATCTTGTAAAAACTTTTTCAGGAACGGCCAGTGCCATAGCTAATTACCATTCAGGGACTTATGTCGGCGGATTGGAATACACGAACACTGCAACTTCGCTAGCCACTAGCTCAGACATAAGATTAAAAACAAATATCCAAGACGCTATTAGTGCTGTTGATATTATTAAAAATGTTCGTGTTGTTTCGCACGATTGGTTAAACGATAAATCTTCTGTGAGGTTTGGTTTCGTTGCACAAGAGTTAAACAACGTAGTGCCTGAGGCTGTGCATGAAGGCGACAGCAATGAAGAAATTAGCAAGACGTGGTGTGTTGATTATCCTCGCTTAGTACCTATTCTTACAAAAACACTACAAGAAGCAATCGCAAAAATTGAAACCCTAGAAACCGAAGTTGCAGCTCTTAAGGCTGGATAGTAAACCGCCCCATGGCAACGTGGGGCGCTCAAGTTACACTGAACCTATTGCTTCTTTTTCATGGCAAACACCTACGTTTGGAAGATTGCAGATCTTGGACGAGATCTCTCGGACAATTTTGCACATACGGCCCATTACACCGTGACCGG
>Ga0181380_1001363_pt1 | contig 10746 bp, 8 predicted proteins | sample 3SPOviralmetaG_FD_130116 | JGI IMG/M metagenome (GOLD analysis project Ga0181380, IMG submission 130116) | Marine viral communities from the oligotrophic San Pedro Time Series (SPOT) site, San Pedro Channel, CA, USA - 3 SPOT_SRF_2009-08-19 | ecosystem: Environmental > Aquatic > Marine > Strait... | reverse complement strand
GTCGTCCGCTGTCAAAATATCTTTGAACTTGTAAATCTCGTGTTATAGTTACATCTTCATCAACCGAGATATTACTTGCGTTGAGCTGGGAGATGTTTAATGGATCGGTCACACCTCCACCACCGCCAGTTGCCGTGATGGTTGGTTTGCCTCCTACCGATGTTATGGTGATTCCAGTCCCAGCTGTTAGATTGGGTGTGAGGTCGCATGTTAAGGTGTCGGTTGTTATGTTTGCGTCTACATCTATATTGGAAGCGTTGAGTTGGGATATGTTTATGTCGTTATTTCCAGCGTCGAAGAGAAGACCTCCAGCTCCAGTCGCATTACATATCCGTATGTCTTGGTTGCTACTTGTCGTTGATAGTCTATACTCTGTGGGATTGGTGCTGTTGGTTATTGTGAATGCTGTGAATGCATCTGTCCGAAATGTGAAACTATCCTCTGTGAGTATGTTGCCTGTTGCCGCCAAAGTTGTTGTGGTTATCCCAGTATCTACCGAGAGATTAGTTACATCTAATTTGGTAGAGGAAACATTAGTAGTTGATAAGTTAGATATATTTACATTCTCTAATGAGTGATTTAATTTCATAAAAATTATTCCATTCGCATCATCTTTTCTAAAATCCATTGTCTTATTTAAATACCACTTCATAGAAGGTCCGTTCACATCAAGATAAGAAATTAGATTGTTCGTTCCCTCATGTCTGAAATCCACACCACCAACGGCGAGTCTCCCTGTTATGCTTACATTCTCATCTACCGAGATATTACTGGCGTTCAATTTGGATATGTTTAATGGGTCGGTCACACCGCCACCGCCAGTTGCCGTGATGGTTGGTTTGCCTCCTACCGATGTTATGGTGATTCCAGTCCCAGCAGTCAGGTTGCTGGTAAGGTCACAAGTTAGTGTATCCAAACTTAAATTAGTGATGGAACAATTACTCATGTTTACATTATTTAGAGTTCCATCTATGACTAAACCTCCTGTATTGTATCCTGCGTTAATCGTAAAGTCTTTCCCACTTACCGTTCCCATTCCAAACTGCGTACCAGTGTAATACATCTCCAAAGTATCACCAGTCCCATCATTAGCGTTATTTAGATGGATTACACCAGTTGAAAAAAGACCTGAACCGCCAGTCGCTTTAATACCTCCTCCTGCTCTTATATCACCTACCGCTGTAATAAATGCTGATGAACTTATATTTGCGGTGCTTATATTCTGTACTGCGGATTGTCCGTACACAGTGAGACCGTCTCCGAGGAATGCTGCCGAACCGCTCACATTTAAAAACTCGGTATTGGTTACAGATGCGTTGATTAAACCTGGTTGGATTGTGCCGACAGATATATTGGAGGCGTTGGCTTGGGAGGCGTTGAGGGTTGATAGATTGAGTGGGTCAGTCACACCAGAAGCAGTTGCGGCGATCGTCATCTGATTCCCAACATGTGTGATGTTTATCCCAGCCCCTGCCGTGACATTCTTGGAGAAATCGTGGTTGAGGATTCCAGGGATAGAAACTGTTCCAGGGATTACCAAATCAGTTATAGTCGCATCAGGAGTGGTGATGACAGATGTGACCGATAAATTATTGATTGATGCGTTACTCATGTTTACATTCCCAGCACTAAAATCAAACTGCATAAGTCTTACACCAGTATTGTTGCTCTTATAAATGTTCCAGTCATAACTCATAGACAAATCAAGAGAGTTCGCATTCGCAGCAAAAGTCGCCATAGTCAATCCACCATCAGCAGGAGTTCGTTTGAAATTATAAACAGGAGATGTAACATTACCACCAGCAATCATATTCGCATTAGCAAAGACTGAATTACCAGCATCGACATTCGCTGCGGTGTATAGGGTATTACTCACATTTAAATCCCATCTCACATACCCATACCCAGCAACCGATAAGTTTTCATCTATACTGATATTGGAAGCGTTGACTTGGGAGGCGTTGAGGGTTGATAAATTGAGAGGGTCTGTTATGGCGGTCGATGAAGAGATTGTTGGTTTCCCACCGACGCTGGTAATGGTGATTCCAGTCCCAGCCGTTAGATTGGGTGTGAGGTCGCATGTTAGGGTTGTGATGGCGGCATCTGTTATTGTTGCTGTACCGCCAACAGATAAATCCGCATCTATGGAGATATTTGAAGCGTTGACTTGTGAGGCGTTTGCTTGGTCGCATGTTAGGGTGCTGATATTGGCGTTGGTTATCTGTGCCGTTCCGCTCAACATAGAGAAAGTTGGATCTGCCGCTGTCACTAAATCAGGGAGAAGTTCTATGTCGTTGAGGGATAGGTTAGAACTCAATTCAATCGTGGTTGCGACTTGTGGTGCGGAATAATCAATCAATAAATTATTTGGGTAATACATGTTCGTACTGGTTTCAAGTGTGCTTGTCATATCACAACCTGCCGTCATGAGATTTGCTTCTAATGTATCTGTCTGTGTTGTTCCAAAGACTCGAAGGTTTACATCTACGGAGATATTGGAGGCGTTGAGTTGTGATGTGTTGATGTCTGGAACATCTATATCCGCTACATTGATTGTGCTTACATTAAGCGTGGAGATGTTCGCTGTTGTGGAAGAAAGATTGTCTGCGGTGAGGATAGGGATTTCAACCGACGAGTTTGTGCCGCCTCTCACGATAATTCCTTTGTTTGGATTAGATGCATCGTTGCCGATATTAAAATCTACTAATGCGAGATTACCCAATTGAAATGCTGTCGTTCCTTGCGTATTCCAGAAAAAGTTCTGCGATTGAGATGTTGGGTTCATAACAGAAAGGGTGCTTTGGAATTGTGCTAACCCAGTCGCCGTCAGTTGATTTGTAGTCATTAGAGTTGCGACACTTATGTTTGAGGTGTTGATATCTAATGCCGACATATTGGGAATATAAACTTTCCCATCTGATGCCTGAACCACCATGCTCGGTGGTGTGGCGTTAGAGAGATTATATGGTGTGAAGGCTATATCGCCAGTGTATTCTATTCCTTGTGCATTTGCGTATCCACCAGCAATCGTGAGCGTGTCATTATTTCGCTGTACCTCGCTATAATTTGCATTGGATACATCATCAAAGCGAAGAGTCGTTACTTCTGCCTCGTCAATAACTATGTCGCCGACACTCAATGTGCTTACGCTGATGTCGCTCACATTCAGATCACTAATATTAAGATCGGACACATTCATGACGCCTGACACATCAAGGTTGACCGCTGAAGTATTTGTGGCGACGAGCGTGTCGGTGACTACGGTAGAAGCGTTGAGATTAGGCTGTGACCAGTTGATCGTGGTTAGGTTGGTGATGGTTGCTGAATCTGAAACTGATAAATTGATGAACGATGCATTATCGCTCGAAATGTTCGAGGTTGTGAATACCATTTCGTTCTGTGGTACGCCTCCAAAGATATTGTTGGTAAAGCTCATTATATAGTATATCAACATTTAATAATTCTTGAGATGATGCAATGATTGTGTCCAGTCATCATGCGAGTTAATTGCTTTATTAGCTCGTCGTACGGCTTGAAGTCTTCGTCACTGCTAAAATCATGCTCTTCGATAGAATCTGAACTGGAGATGTATTCTTCAAGAATATCTCTCGTGGTTAAATAGTCGTCATAAAACTTCAAGGTGTATGAATCGGCTTGGTTATGAGACACGACACGGCAACCACAAGCAAGAGCTTGATTTATCATATAGCTGTTAAAGCTCCCTTCGTAGATGTTGACATATGTTTTGAAAGACGACATCAGCTCCTTCAGCTCTTTAGGGTTCTTAATATCTTTGAGGAGAACATGCTTGATTACTTTTTCAGGGTTCTTCTTTCGTAGCCTTGCTACCAGTTCTGTTTCTGATTTGGTGATGATGCCGATGTCTACAGGCTTATCCGATCCTTCAACTTTGATAAACTCGTAGAAAAAATGGGACAAAACATTAATTCCATGTTCCTTCTTTAGAACATCTGTGGTGCTTTGCTCACAATCAAACACACAATTTGATTTTAGAAGTTGCAGATAGAACTTGTCTCTAAATACCGTTTCGCTGTTGTAAATGATAAAGCCGACCTTGTGGTTTCGTTGGAGATTGATGAGACCAGCCGTAGCGTACTGACCGCCTAAAACAATGTAAACATCTCCATCTTTTGGTTTTAATTCGCCCTGAATTAGCGGAATGCCCAGCTTTTGCGAGAGTACTATGGCGTACTCGTTCATGCTCCAATGACAAGACATAATCTGTAGTTTTTCCATATAGATTATGTGGATATTATAAATTGAGTTTAATTACGAGAAATCAGTTTCATCGCCACTATCACTCTCTGCTGCCTGCCCTCGTTTCTTTTTCTTTGTTGAGATCCCCTTACTTATACGGTAGAGATTAATTCCTCCGTGAGGCACAGCGAGCTTTGAGAGGGTGTTGAACGAGATTCCTTTCTGTTGAGCAAACTCTTTTTGTGTTAGACCTGAAGCAGCCCATTCGTCCAAGTCGCTCTGATTTTGTTCTGCCGTCCTCGCCTTACCTCTGCCCATTCGCATCGGAGTGCTAACTGGCGGTTCTACCAAAGTCGAATCAAAGTTTTGTGCTGGGTCGTGTAATTCAGTAATTGGGACTTCGGCTTCTTGTCTTGGCTGGGCAAGAGCATGAACCGCTTGGCGGACAGCTTCAAGTCGTTCTCCTGCGAGGTTCATTTGTTCGCCTTGATGACCGATAAACTGTCCCATAATCTGCCTGAATTGTCCTCTCGTCACTGGCTGGTCGGCAGAAGCAATTTGTTGTTCCGCCTGACCTCCTTGTTCTGAACCTAGAAGGGTCTGCTGTGCTGGTGATGTCTGTAATCTATTAACTATCTCCCTTAACTCCTTCGACTGTTGTAAGACCTCTTGTGTAGCCTGTGGGGCTTGAACAACTTGAGCTAGACCACCGCCTCCGCCACCGCCTCCAAACGCAAATGGTTGTTCCTTCTTTTTGGCTGGTGCTCTCCTACGGCGTGGCTTGGGCTTGACATCTCCTACATTGACACGGACGATTTGTGTGACCTTCTGTGAGACAGCTGGTGTCTTCTCCTTTGCCTTTGGCTTTTTCTTTTTCTTCTTTTGAATCGGCATGAATATATACATAAGGTGAGATTTTAAAACTCAAGTTGATTAAAATTCTTGAAATATCTATATTTTGAGGATTTCTTCAGCGAGAGATCAACCATTAGGAATGAGAACCTATCCTTCGCATCGTCCTTCTCAAACACATAGTCAAAAATCTGATCGGTATCGTCTCGCTTAAATGGAAAAAGTTCAGACATTATACTCTCCCTTTCGGGCATGTTTTTTGGACGAAATGTGGCGAAATGCGACATATTAGAACGAAGTCCTGTTGGAAGGTCACGAAACTTTTGAACGATAAATATGGTACTGGTGAACAGATGACGCCTATTCTGAACCAGTTGCACCAGCTTCTTTTCAACCTGTGCCGACTTACGAAGCTGTGAGCCTACATCATCGAAGATGACAATACTATGCTCATCGTCTTCCCTGTTCTTCTGTAGTCTCTTGTCAAGATCCATTATCGTTTCCATGTTTAGTTCCCTATAGATTTGATCTTCAGGTAGTTTAGAAAACTCATCTTTCTTCATACTTTTGCTTCCCATCGTAGGAGACACGATATAGACATGGTCAAAAATACCTCGATATGACTGTCTAATACCCTTTACTTTTTTCCGAAGCATGAGAGAATAGAGTAGTGTTGTTTTTCCTGAACCGCTACTTCCAGCTATAATCATATTAAATCCGCTGTAATTAGGGAGCGGATCTGGAAGGTCGGCGAGTTTTTGATCTAAATTGTTTGCCGTGTTTTTCACGCTAATTTTGTCTTGATTATGTTCTTTAATATCGAGTGGCATTATACATATAGGGGAGATAATTTTAGTCAGGGTATTGGACAATCGTCATGACCTCGTCATAGGCAGGTTCATTAATATCCGTTGCGATATGAAAGTCTCGGAAATCATCAGGGTGAATATATATCTGCTCGGTCTCTTGATCCGTCCAAAAGGTCGCCAAAGTGTTCTGCTCGTATTGATACTGGAACATAGGCTTCCGTGCAAACCTACAGAATATCTGATGAAATCGAGCGTAGGCGTTATTGTGGATTTTAATCGTGATCGGATTTGCTGGAGTGATAGTCATTTTATATATGTGGATATAAAATAAATCAATTACTTACGATAACGACGCTTACGATATGGAGCATCATCAATATACTCTTCTTCTTGTGTATGAGCCTTAAAAACAGAAAAGGTTTTGGAATCGCAATAAACAGCTCTCTTCTTACCATCAAGAGAAGAAAAAAGATAAATATCGCCAATTTGCGGAGTCATCGTGTCATAAGCTTTCGATCGCTTAAGCATCTTATGGAGTTGATATGTTTGTTCGCTGTTGAGTTCCATTATATATAGTATGTAAGACTTGTTTTAAATAAGTTAAAAACAAATCTTACATATATATAAGTAAGAATTATGACCCACGCTAAAAACTATGAGTATGTCAAGAAATGGCGAGAACTCAATAAAGAGAAATATAGGGAAATCCAGCGTATTGACAAACATAAGCGATATTGTTATAAACAAACAGTTAAGGAACTTTTGAGAATTGAACCCGACTTCTTTCTATAATATCTATTGTCTAAAAATTGACATAAATATAATCTTACGGATATATATAAGAATGAATCAACCATCGTTTCTCAAAGAAATCCCCCACGAGTTTATCACTCTACCAATCATTAAGGGAAAAGGTGTCCCTTGTGGAATCGGCAAGAACTGGTCTCTAGAACAAGCAAGGCAAAAACTTATTGACGGCTACTACATCTCATGCTGTTATTATCTCAAAGACACGAACTATGTCGTTATCGATATTGATGATCCTAACTATTCTCTAGAGCAGTTGTACGCAGACACTGAAATTGATAGCCTCTACACTGTAGGCAACACTAAAGGATATCATGTGTGGCTGCAAATGCCAAAAGAAAAGGTTGATATGTTTAAGAAAAATCTCGTGAAAATCGGACTGCCTACAGCCGAGATTGACTTTCTAGGTGAAAAGGTTTTTGAAAAAGAAGGAAAAGAATGGTTCGGCGATGAACCATGCTATCTTTATCAAGAACAAATCAACAAATGTTTCAAAGAAGGGACTTTCGAACCAAAAAAGAAAAATATGGAAGTCGGCGAATCAAATAGCGACATTGACTTGCTGAAACAATTGGCTGAATTGATTGCGATGGAATATTGCGATAACCGAGATGATTGGCTCAAAATTGTCTATGCCATGAAGAAATGCGGTTTCACTGAAGAAGAAGCTAGGGAGTGGTCAAAGAAAAGCGACAGGTATTCTGAAAGCGGCTTTGATAGTGCGTGGGAACAATATTCGGTAGATTTCATCACTGTAAGCGAGGGTACGATTCGCTTCTATGCCAAGAAATCTAATCCAACAGAATACCATAAGATGACAGCAAAGCCATTCCCCACAGAACCGACTGACAGAGATTACGCAGAATTGTTTTGGGGCTTAAAAGGCGACTGCTGCATCGTTTCAGACGGTATAATGCATGTCTTTTATAAAAATCAGTGGAGGATTATCGAAAAGAAAGAACCACACATTTTGCGAACAATGATTGGTGATACTATCAGAGAACATTTTGAAAAGATCTTGAAAACTGTAAAAGACAAAGACTACATCTCCACACTTAACAATCTCAAAGAAATCTGTAAGACAAATAAGGTGTCAAATGTCACTCGCTTTGTAATTGACAAAATGTATAGCGATCATTGCGATACCGAAGACATATTTGATAACAAGCCGTATGTCTTTGCTTTTAAAAATCAAGCGTTTCATCTACAGACTGGGAAGGCGTATGACATCAAAAAAGAGGACTACATCACTCAAAATACTGGTTATGATTATGTTAAACCAACTACAGAACAAATGCGGAATGTTAAAAGTGTTTTTGAAAGCATCTTTCCTGATCCTGAAGTAGGAAAATGTTATTTGAGCATGTTGAGAATGTGTCTATCAGGTGAGCATCCAGAGAAATTGTTCCTTGCGAATGGCGGAGGCAGAAACGGGAAGGGATTGATCAACGAACTTATGTTCAAACTGTTAGGAGCGTATGCCTACAAGCTATCTATTGAAGTTTTGACCAAAGATGTTAAAAAAACTGGAGCTAATCCTGAACTTGCGAATATGCATAAGAAAAGAATGGTCGTCAGTAGCGAACCTGAAGATGGAACGAAATTGCAAATGGGTATCATCAAAGAAATAACTGGCGGTAATGAAATCTCCGCTCGTGGTCTATACAATGGGAACACCAAAACAGAGTTGCATTGTGTGTCTGTCGTCGAGTGTAACAAGAAACCATTGTTGAACGGTCGCATGGATACGAGTGTCCTAGAACGGATTGTAGATATTCCGTTTGAAAGCACATTCGTGTCTAACCCTGATGATGTAGATGAGAGTAGAGGCATCTTTCAAGGAAATACTCTCTACAAGACTGATGCTTGGCAGAAAGAACATGCTTCGGCTATGTTTCACTATATCTTGGAAAATGCAGAGAAGACCCTTTACATTCCTCAACGCATTAAGAACCTATCTAAACAGTATGTTTTGGGTAGCGACGAGATGTATGGCTGGGTGATGGAGAATTATGAACCCTCTGCTGATTTTGACAAGCAGTTTGTCAAGCTCAAAGACATGTTTGACTTGTATAAGGCAAGTGATCTTTATTCTAACCTTACCAAGCTAGAAAAGCGGAATCTGAACAAGAAAGCCTTCAGTGATTTGATTCATACTCATATCGTGTTGAAGAAACAGTTCCGCAATAATCAGGCTAGAATTAACGGTAAGGTAGTCGATTGCGAACGCATTCACGGACTAGTGTTGAAGGTAGAAGAATGCGATACTGATGACGAAGATGTAGGGCATCAAGGCTGAATGAGCGGAGGTAGGAAAGTAAGAAATCTTGCCCTCTATTTGACAAACTATTTCTTAACGACCCTCCTATAGGGACTTTATCATATTTGGGGCAGGATTTCTTACTTTCCTACTTCCCTACTTTCCCTCTACTCTTCTATAGAATACTCTGTATTCTATTCCCTTCCCTGTAAATAAAAAATAATGATATGTAGTATATATAGTATATAACCCTATATACTTCTAGTAAAAGAATGAACAAAAAATTATACTTACCTTATCGTAGATGTTTCTTGTTTTTTTTAATAATCGCCCTCATCTGGAAATCGGTTGTACTCATCACGACATTGAGGACATACCTTTTTGGTCAATTTGCTTTCACATTGCAGACAGAGATGGTGTCCGCAACTAATCCTGTTATAGCAATTATCCAAGCACACTGGACACTTGTCGTAGCAAGTTTTAATATTAGATGCTTCACCGTCGGCAGTTAGTAGCTCCTCCAAGAACTTCCTCTCGTGATATTTATTGTCTTGGGCAGGATCAAGAGTGATCTCATTCAATGTCTTACAATATTTCATGTTCCGAATCGTCTTGATGAAGGCAACAATATCTTCATGAGTTGTCTCCTCGTCAAAGATTTTATAGAATAGACTCTCTTCTTGGTAATCAGCATGAATCTGAAACCTTACATGCTGTACCTTTCCACGCCGTGACATATCAAACCGTGCGTCACAACTGACACCGTCAATCTCACTAATGGGCAGAATCATCTTCTTATCATCAAGTGATTTAGCCTTAATGTACTCAACAATATTGGTGATTCCGCTGAAGGGAGTAGCCATGTTTTCGGTTTGAAGCGTTTGTTTGGTTTGTAGATGTCATACCCTTTGTCATAAAAAAGCATTTCAATTTTTTGAGAAACTTACCCCCACACCTGTAGTAGAGAAAATTGACATCAAAAAAAATTATACTTACCTTTATCGTCGATGTTTCTTGTTTTTTTAGTCGAACCATAACGAGAGTGATTTTTCCTTGTCTTCCGCCAAAGCACGAGCCCACATTGCTGTGCTTTGAGCTTCGTATTCTGTGTATTCATCAAGTTCATCGCAGAACTCATTATCTTCTTCTTCTGCGATCAACTCGGCGAGGTCCATAGCAGCCTCACTAACCTTGAAGAACTCCACCTTCATAATATGTAGAGCATACTCGCCACTCAATAGCATAGTGAGGGTCTTTATGTCTTGGCGTACCATCTTTATCGCTTGAAAGAGGGTCTTGCTTTTCTTTCCTTTGAGAATGTATCGCTGCAACACCTCTTTTAGAACCGTCTCTGATTCCTTTAGGTCTTCAATATTTTCCTCGTAATCAGTCCGCAATCCGTCTCGGCTGTGCTTAATAGCACAAGCTACAGTACAATAATAATCCGTAGTTTCATCAGTTGGACGCCCCATTACAAAGGTTTGGGTGATACTCGGACACCAATCATTGCAGAAAGCATCGCAGTTCTCGCATCGGTACACACGCCCAGCCTTGATGTCGGATTTGGTCGGTTTCTTCATAGCCATTTTGAGTTTGAAAGCGTTTGTTTGGTTTGTAGATGTCATACCCTTTGTCATATTAATCCATTTCAATTTTTTGAGAAACTAACCTCCACGCCTGTAGTAGAGAATGAACCACATCAAAATATCATATTGCCTACATATGATATGTTGTTTAGCGTAAGTCCTCCAATTTAAACCTCTTGAGATACGACTTGATCGCCTTCTCCAAGTTGGTGTG
>Ga0181380_1001362_pt1 | contig 10754 bp, 11 predicted proteins | sample 3SPOviralmetaG_FD_130116 | JGI IMG/M metagenome (GOLD analysis project Ga0181380, IMG submission 130116) | Marine viral communities from the oligotrophic San Pedro Time Series (SPOT) site, San Pedro Channel, CA, USA - 3 SPOT_SRF_2009-08-19 | ecosystem: Environmental > Aquatic > Marine > Strait... | reverse complement strand
TCTAAATCTACTGCCTGAGTAATACTTATGAATCCTACTTTAGTAGCATCTGTAGTCGGATAGCTGTTTTTAGCATTGTTAGTCGCTATGTTACTTTCCATAGTGTCAAGGTCAACAGCTTGTGTTATGCTAATAAAACCTACCTTAGTTGAATCTGTTGTTGGATATGAGTTCTTTAGTGTGTTTGTAGCTACATTTGTGTTAGCAGATACTCTTGCTTCTGTGTAGTATAAATTAGTTGTACCCTCTGAAATATCATCAGTGTCAAGTACTACATCGCCTGTTTGGGTGTTTACACTATCAACAGCAGCAGTAGGGATAGTTGGCTTACCAATAATATAAGCATCACTATTAGTATCTGTTTCGTTCCAATTAGCTTGTACGTTAACTTCTGCTCCTGTCTCTATACCAGCAAGTTTTGTGCTACTAGTTGAGTCAAAACTAATCTTAGCTGTATTTGTTGCAACGTCTGTATTCGCTGATACTCTTGTGTCTGTATAATAAAGATTTGTTGAACCTTCCGTAAGCTGATCAGTTGATGTAGGATTGACTTCTGCACCTACTTCTATTCCTGCAAGTTTAGTTGCATCAGTCGTAGGATAACTATTCTTTGCAGTGTTAGCTGTAATTGCGTCAGCTTGTTCAGTTGTAATTCCTACCTTAGCCGTGTTAGTTGTAACATCAGAGTTTGCAGATACTCTTGCGTCGGTAAAATATAAATTAGTAGAACCTTCAGATAATTCGTCTGTAGAAGTAGGATTTACTTCAGCACCACTTTCAATACCAGCTAATTTTGTAGCATCCGCTGTAGGATATGAATTTTTAGCTGTATTGGCTATAATAGCATTTGATTGATCAGTAGTAATTCCTGTTTTTGCTGTATTGGCTGATACTGCGCTATTTGCTGCTACACGAGTATCGGTATAATATAAGTTTGTTGTTCCTTCTGATACATCATCAGTATCTAAACTTACTGCGCCTGTTTGTGAATTTACTGAGTCAACTGTATTTACTTGTGCTCCAGTTTCTATTCCTGCTAATTTAGTACTGCTTGTAGAATCAAAGCTTATTTTAGCATTATTAGTTTCAATATCAGATGCTTGCTGAGCTGTTATACCGGTTTTAGCAGTATTTGCAGCAACTGATGTATTTGCACTTACTCTACTTTCAGTGTAATATAGATTTGTAGTTCCTTCGGATATATCATCTGTATCTAAAACAACATCTCCAGTTTGACCATTTACAGTATCTATAGGTGCTGTTTTTGAATCAGCATAACTTTTAATTGCTGCTGTAGTTGGTATTGTAGTATCGTTATTATTGTTTTCAATACCATCAGCTAGATTAACTAATTTTGTTATAGTTATATCTTCTCCTGTATCTTTTAATGATCCAAACTCAATAGTACCGTTTGCTTTTAAATTTCCGTTTGTATCTAAGTATACACCAGAGCCAGTACCCTGGCCATCAGTAATTTCTTTTTGGCTAGAATTTAAGTTACCATTATCCTCAGTTTTTAATAAACTTTGGTAGGTATTTTTTATTCTTTTATTTTGTAATGTAGCCATATTTACGAGCAAACAGCGTCAATAACATCTTGAATTGTAGCTTTGTTAGAATTATCTCCGAACCAAGTCACGCAATAAATCTTTCCCCAATCGTTTGTTATTGTCATTTAAGTATTTTTTTAGTTTAACTATATTCTCTTGTTTTGGTTTATATCTTATAACACCCATCCTTCAAAACTTGCATCTTTATCAGGATATACATCACCGTTTGAGTTTGACGTATATTCTGGAAAAATATCTTGGTTAAAACTCATATAAGATATAAATCTTTCAGTATAATACTGAGCCAAGTCTCTTTCTTTTTCTATTAAAAAATCAACTTCGTTTTTTGGCACACCATCAGAATTTTCTGAAGTATGCTTATATACACCTTTATTTGATATTGTATAACTAGCAAAAGGTAAATACTCAACCATAGCCCAATGTATAACCATAGGCTTTACATAAGTATTAACTAAAGTTAAATAATTACCAGTTAAATCACTATCAATAATGTCTTGACTAATTTTATCAAATAAATCTGTACCTAAATAATTTTGTATGTGTAGATCTTGAGCTATCTTTACAAACTGAATAAATTTGTCAGTATCTACATTACCATTTAAAGCTGTATATCTTACTAAATCGTTACGGGTTATAAATAGTGCTGTTGCCATAGTTATATAATTCCTCTAATTCTTGCATCTGATACTTTATCCGTACCTTTTGATTTTTTGGGTTTGTAATTTGGGTGGTGTCCGTTATTTGGCATATCCTTTGGCGCTTTACGTGCATCTTTATAACCTCTAGGTGTAGGTTTATATGTCTTAGGAATATCATCAACCTCTTTGTAGTTTCTAATATCCTTTTTCATAGTTTTAGACTTTAGTCTATAAAGTACTTCTTGCCATACATGTCCGCAATTTACTCCGCCTTTGAATCTAAATAAATCATAAGCTTTTCCTTTATGTCCAAAAGACTTATTTACACCTGCATTACTTGCCTTGTCAATATCTTCTATTCTATATACTACACCTCTACCGCTTCTGCTCATCATAATACGGCAAAATTGTCTTGATTTGCCAGATGAGTATTTAGTATCGTACTTATATCTTACTTTGTATAATGATTTGTCTAAATAACTAAAGCCACTTTTTTTAGAATCAATACTTGTTTTTTCTAAATTTTCTTGCTTTGACTCTATTAAGTTACTAGCCCAAGCTTCGACGTCATCATTGTCTTCTGAGTATTCCCTTGAGTCAACTTCTTCCCAACGATTAGATATTGTTTCACCTCTTAATTCGTCTAGTATAATATCAAACTCTTCGTCTGTTAAATCTTCTTTAGATAATTCACAGCAATTTTTTTCTAAGTCGTGAGTTTCACAAGGCATATAATATGTAACACCATCAAGTTTGTGTTCGTGATAGCCTTTGCATCCCATTTCTTTAGCAACAGCTTCAGCTTCTTCTTTTGTTTCGTAAGCAGTTCTGCCATCTATTTCTTTAGACATTTTAACACCAGTCTCTTCTTCTCTTTGCTCTTCATTAACAATATCATCTGTTTCTGTAAACTCGAGTGGCTGTAATGTTCTAAAATATAAATTTAAAGAAATACCGTTTACAGCAAGAACAGCATCAAAACAATCAGTTAACAGTTCTTGATACGGTTTTATTACGATATTATCAAATAATAAAGTAGCAGTCTTAATCTCGTCTGCATTATTACCAAGACCAGAGTTACCATCTTTAACACCGATTAAAAGTGGCGATGTTACTCTATGTGAAATAATTAATTTCTTTACACATTCATTAGATAGATATTCATAATGTTGTGGTGCGTCGTTAAGTGGTATATCGTCTACTGTAGTTTTAGACTCTGCATTATTGTTAAATGCTACAATTACTTTTTCTCCACGTGATCCAGTTAGCTTGCCAAGTACATCATCTTTTACTTGCATTTGCTTTTCTCTATCTGGTATACCGTTGTTAAAGTTAACTACTTTTGTACCTGAGAATCCGCATTGTACTTCATTGATTAAGTAGTCAGCAATTTCTTCTTCTAGTTCTGCATAAGCCAATCCACCTTGATAATCTACAGGTGCATAATAGTCATATCCAGATACATATCTTTTAATTATTTTAATCTCTGACTCCTTGCCGTTACCATAGCCGAACGTAGGGATCCTTTTAGGTTGTTCTGAGGGCTTTATTTTTTCCCAGTTATGGTGATAATAGTAAGCTTCAATTTGGCCATCCTCGTTGCATTTTTCTGCTCTTAGAGTTTGTCTTGGAAAGTGTTCAGCTTTATATACTTTTCCATTTTTATAAAGAATCTGCATAGATGCTTCACCAAGTAGCTTAAGATCTAATACAGTTTTTCTAACACAATCACTAGAAAAAATAGATCTCATTTGTGCATACTCATCAGGCTTTTTAGACGAGTTAGTAGCATCTAGTCCTTTACCATAAATCATATTAACAACACCATTAATAATAGCATTGTTTGTAGCAGATCCATTATAGCGGTCTATGATATATTGATAATAGTTGTTATCAGTACCATAATTTACCCAATCTTTGTTTTTGTTTTCAGATATCTCAGGTCTATTGTAAGCCGCTAAGTTTAATATATGTAAATTATTCATAAATTATAAATTCGTTATCAGATTGATGTGCTTTATAATTGTTGTCTCCAGCTTGCCATACACCTTCAATCAAATTCCAGTATGATAGTGCTTGTTCCCAATAATCTCCAACAACTTCATTTGTACAAAATATCTTATCTTTAAATATAATATCGTTGTTTTTCTTAATAGTTAAAATATAGTAATTATTTTCAACCAAAGTAAACACGTCAGAGTAAGTATTATAATAATCATTTGAACCAAACGTTGCTGTATTCTGAGTGTAAATCTCTTTATTTTGAGTCTCACTAAAAATAGAAACATTGTATATTGCTGTCCCAGCAGCTTCATACTCTCTAGGTATAAATTCAAAGGTTTGAGAATCAGTTGTACTTTCTAATACTATCATATTATAATAATAAAAAAAAGTTGTTTTTGTTATTTTCTTATAATAAAAAAGGGGCAAAAAGCCCCTTAATTAATTAAGTAAATCAGTTATTAAAAATCAGATCCAGATGTGATAGTCAATGCAGTTGAACCAACAACCATACTTAAACCATCATTTGAATCTACATTAATAAAGTTAGCAGGCAAAGTTTCTTGACCAGAAAAAGTAAGAGTATATCCACTTAAATCGGCCATCGCAGCTCCAGTTACAATAGTTCCTCCGGTTACTTCACTTCCGTGCTCACGTCCAACTAAAAAATAATTATCATTGTAGTCACGTACAATAATTTGAGGACGATTATAAGCTAACAATTTCACTTCTTTATTATCTGCAGCAGATAGTTTTTTAAGTGTTAAATTTAATGTTTGCTCAAAGTAAGTAGTACCATTTTCTCTAGAGCTTGTAACTGCCTGTTCAAAAGACGAATTGCCTTTTAGTTCGTATTTAAAAACAGTTCCTGAGGTCTCATCGAAGTTGTCAACTGAATCATCAGCTGTTAGGTTAGTACCAGTGGCATTTAAGTCTCCAAAGTCTCCAAAGTAAACTTCTTTAAGACCACCAACGCTATCCTTGCAAGGTTCAATTCTACCTTTAGTTAATGCACAAGCCATAGTTATTTTATTTATTAAAAAGGGTAGGCAGGATATTACCTAACCTACCCCTTTATGTTAGTTATTATTATGCTAAAGTTTGTAGTACCAAATCACTACCGATACCATATTGAATACCAGAAGTAAATCGCATAACTACACGGACATTTTGTGATCCATCGAGATCAGCCATGTCAATAACTTTAACCTCATTGTGGTCAGCCAATAAACCGGTACCGAAGTAAAGGTTAGAAGCTTCACCAGCTACGATGTGGTTAGCAGGCATTCCAGGTGCATGTTGGATTTTAATACCTTCAAAAGAAAGTGCATTACCCATATTGTACCATTGTTGACCTTTATCATCAGTACCAGCAGCACCTTGTCCACCAGAAGCAAATCCACCAAGTGCACGTACATAAGCCTGAAGGGCTACAGTAGGTACGTAAAGTGTTAGATCTTCTTTTCCATAGACAGCAGAAGGAACTCCATCAACAACATTTCCAAGCAAACTTACGATGTTTGAAGATGTATAAGAAGTTTCAGAACCATTAGCAGCGTCTACAACGTCTCCATCAGCAGCCATAAGAACAGTGAATCCGTCAAATTCTCCAGCGTTAGCATTAACTCCACCCCAAATATTTTGCTCAGTTTTTTCTGCTACTTTAGCAGCAACGTGACCTAGCAAAAAGTCAGAGAAAGAAGGAGGAAGATTATCAAATGCAGAATATCCCATCTGAATCGCTTCCCAATCGTTACGGAAGTCTTTCTTACAAAGCTCAAGGTTTACTTGAAATTCTTCTGGTTGTAGAATTCTTTCAGTAAGTGTTAAAGCACTAGAAGTTTCAGTAAAGTCGCAAGTACCATCCGCAATGATATTGGTAGATGCAACCTTTTTTACTACTTCTTTGAATTTTACATTAGGCTTTACAGTGATAGCACCTTCAGCCAATGTCTTACCGCTTAGTAAAGCAGCAGAGATATATTTCCCTGCAAACTCACCAGCGTAAGTCGAAGTGATACTGGCAACTGAGCCAGTCAAATTTACATTGTGGTTACTCATTTTTATTTATTTAAATTGTTAAATACTCTATCAATCGTTGAAAATGCTCTTTTTTGTGAGAACAAATTCATCTTCTTTTCAACTGAAGCCTCTGGAGAATGTGATACTTTTTGTACTGGCTCTTCAGATAACTCAGTTTTTTCTTGTGCTGCAAGTTCTTCAGTAACAACGTTACCAAGTTCATCAGCATTCATTTCTTCTTTTTCGATCATAGCTTTAATTTCTTCAACCATTGATTTAATTTCAGCTAGTTCTTCTTTAGTAGCATATTCAGCTTCAACTTTTTCTTCTTCTTCTGCTTCTACTTCTTCTTCAGCAGCTTCTTCTTCTTCAGCTCCACCTTCTTTGATCTCAGCAATTATACCTTCTTCAGTTACTACTAACATTTTTCCATCTTCGAGTTCGTATTCACCAACTGGTACAGCGACCTTCTCGTCTTCTGTTACGATAAATACTTCTCCTCCAGCTTCAAAAGACTCAGCTTCTAAAACTGTTCCATTTTCAAGCTTCATTTGAGCAAGCTCAACATTTTCAGCTTCGACTTCCATTCCTAGGAGTTCTTTTACTTGGTTTAACATATCATTCGCTTTCATTATATTATATATTTGTAGCAGTTATTACAATTCTATTTATATCTGAAGAAACTTTACTTAAAAGATTATAAGCATCTTTAATTTCTTCTTTTCTAGCATCTAATGGTGCTGTTGTAATACCAGCTTCCTGCATATCTTTTTTAAGTTTATCAATATCAGAACCTGCTCTCATTAACGCTAATTGGTCGTCATCTATTTCTTTTAAACTTTCTTTTGCGTTTTTTACAGCTCTAGATAAATTCTCTTTAGCCTCTTTTATTCTAGTCTCTACTCCGTCTCTAAATCTAGCTGCGTTTTTAGCTTTGCTAATAAGTTTATTAGCTTGCTGTAAAGACAATTCTACTTTTTCAGTAGCTAACTCAGTCTTTGGTAGTTTACTAAATATCTTTTTTACCTGTGGTTCCATAATAATATAATAATTTAATTTTTATTTGTTATATTTTGCCAATACCTTGAGCTTGATAGCTACCATCACAACATTTACGTGAGTAAGTATTATCTTTACATAGACAAGCTCGTTTGTTTGTTTTAGGACTTGTATAAAATCTTTTAAATCTATCGTACATTTTTCTCATTTGCCTTGTCCTCTATATCTTTGTTTATATCCGTTTTGTCCTTTACTAGCATTCTTGCTATGTACACCAGGTCGTTTAGACCTACTTGATGGTGTATAATTACTTATGATCTTTTTTGCCATTAGTCTATAGGTACGCAGTTAGGTACTTTACGTCCGTTTTTAATTTTAAAGCCTACCATTTCGTAGCCTTCCCAACAAGGTTCTTTAAGATCAATTACACCAAGTTCTTTTAGTTTACTTTCAGCCCAACGTTTACCAGCTTTACCACCCCAAAGTAAATAGCTTATAGTACCACATGCTTTAGAGTCACCTTCATCGTAATACTCTTCTGCTCTTGACAAGTAACTATGCATACGTTTTATTGTTTGTACACTGATAGCTTTTCCTTGTGCTAATTGTTGTGCTCTTACTTTACCTACTTGTGTAGCACATTTATTATTTACCTTCTCGTTTAATTCAAGGCCTCTCTTTGCATTGTTTTTTACACCAGATGGATAATCACTATAGGACTCTAATTCCATCGTCTGGCCACTCTTATAACGTTTATCTTTTTTGATAATACCTTTAATAGTTGCAAGCAAGTATTCTGCTTCTTCGTTTTCTATCTCAGCAAGCTCGTCTTTTATTGATTTATCTTGCGGACGTTCTATTTTATCTGCAAAGTAACCTTCGATTGAAAATCCTTTGATCTTACCAGCTTTTACTTCTTGCCAAACTTCTTCGTTGTTTACTTTCATAGATACCATCCAAGTTCCGATTGGTACATCTAGTCCGTATTTACGTGATTTATCTTGTTTGTCATCTTCTACTAACCAAGACTCTACAACGCTCATTCCTTGTAATGGAGTCTGATGCTCAAATGTAGAATTATTTTGCTTACCACGCATTAAGAATAATTCACTAGCTTTTTTTACAGTGTTCTTAGAAAAATAAATATAATACTCTTTATCTTCGTTTTTTCTATAAATTGGCTTGTTAGGAATTAATGCAGGTCCCATTAGTATACGCTTTTCAGCATCTACTTCTGCTAACTTAAATTCTTGGTTTTTTAAAGCAACAAAGTCTTCTTCTATTGCTGGATTTTCTACGACTGATATCGCGTCAATACCTGAGTATTCATTCTCGTCGTCTATAAAAAGCTCTACGATGTCCATATTAATATAATAATAGTTTATTTAATTTGTTATCCAATTGATGCACCTTGTACAATGTTACGATCTAACTCTTGAGCTGTGCTAACATCGTTTGATACTACAAATGCTTTTACTGGTTGTTGTTGTTGTCCTCCTATAGCTTCGGCTAATTGATTTGTTTCGCTTGCTCCTACTATATTAAACGCTGGTTCTTGTGGAGCAGCTACAGCCGGCGCGGATGGTGTACTTACACTTGGTATATTAACACCGCCACCCATAGTACCTATTCCACCTTTAGCTTTACTAACCGCTTGTTTTATACTTGCTCCAATACCTACAGCTTGTGCTGCATAAGCAATTAACAATGGAACGTTCTGTGGAAAACCAGCTTTTAATGTTTCAGCAAATCCAGTAGCTGTAGATGCACCTGCCCCTGCAGTATCAACTGCAATTTTTTGTAAAGCTGTTTTAGCATTTTCAATCATTTCTTGTCCAGCTATTAATTGTTTAGCTACTAATGCTGCTTTACCTGCTGCTGTTTCTGCACCTACAATTCCAATAATAGCATCCGCTGCTGCAGCTTTATTATTTATTCTTTGCTGTTCTATATCAGCTTCTTTCTGTAGTCTTTCTTCTTCCTTTTCTACTCTTTCTTCTTCCGTCTCGCCCTCTAAGTCTTTTTGTTCTTTTTGTAAAGCAATTCGGTTTGATATTTGCTCTGATCTAAAACCTTCTATTTGAGCCAATACAGCTTCTCTTTCTTGCTGTGCTTCTAGTAAAGCAATATAATTTTCTTGACTTTGGTTTTTATCGTACTGAGCTTGTGCTGCTGCAATCTGTATGTCTACTTGATCCAGCATTGCTTGAGTTTGTTCGTCTAATACTGCAGCTAAATCATCATTAGCTTTTATTCTTTCTTCTATGCTTTTAGTATCATCGTCTCTTATTTGTCTAAGCTTTTCTGCTTGTCTATCATAAGTCTCAATAAGTCCTTGTTGTTTTACTCTTGCAATTTCTGCTGACTTTCCTAATTGTACATTTGTAGCAGCTGCGGATATAGTTTGTGTCACATAATCTTGTGTAGCTTTAGCAGCTTTGTTTATACTATCACCAACTTTCTCTACAGTACCATCAACGCCAGATATAACATCAACAAATTCAGTAGCTGCATTTTTAGCCTCTTCTGCTGCACCTGAAAAATCACCTTTAAAAAATTTAACAACTGCTTTTGCAGTATAACCAAGAGTGTCTACTAAAGATACAAATCTTTCTACTAAATTATTTTTAATAGCTATTCCTAAATCTCTTATAGACCCAAGTGGATCATCAAATATAGCTGTAAAAAATCCAGTAAATCGATCAAAGTTATTTATAACAAAATTAGCAAAGTCATTAAAAGCTAAAGATACAACTTCAAATGCTGTAGCAAATGTATCAGCAACAGATTGGTTCTGTTCAAATATCTCTTTAAGTTTAGCAAACGCAGCAATAACTACACCAACACCAGCGGCTTTTAAAGCAACACCAACACCTTTTATCCCTTTACCTGCTTTCTTAGCGCCATCGTCAAGATCATCTAAGCCTTTACTAGTATCTGCTAATTCTTCATTAAGACCTTTAATGCCTTGTTCAAGATCATCTATTTTATCTATGGCCTTACCTGTTTTAGCTTCTAGCTCTACTGTTATTACTTTTGCCATTTTATTTCTCTTTTAAATTTTTTATATGCTCCTTTTACTGATGTAGGTAATTTATATTTGCCTTTGGCAATATGTATGTTTTCAGAATTATGTTCTGTTAGCTTTAACCCTTCTAGTATTATCTCAATCATAATTCATTTAATAGTTCTATGTTTGATTCGCCTGTTGCTAAGTTTGTTTCTATGCTGTTGATCTTATACCTTTTACCATTGATATCAAACCTATCAGCAAGTGTAAAGTTCAAAAGGATTCTAAGTGGTAGATACGCCTGTACTTTTGTGATTCTGTTCTTTGTATTGAACACATTTGTAATATAGTTGCTATAATAGTTTTCGAATAACGTGCCTGTAAAGCTATTATCGCCTGTGTATTCGTTTAATTCGTTTTTAAAATTTATATTATCAGTAGATGTACTTGAGCTAAACGAAACGCTGTTAGAAGGCATATTGACACTTCCTGAAATTGCTTTGTGAGATTCAT
>Ga0181380_1001361_pt1 | contig 10758 bp, 10 predicted proteins | sample 3SPOviralmetaG_FD_130116 | JGI IMG/M metagenome (GOLD analysis project Ga0181380, IMG submission 130116) | Marine viral communities from the oligotrophic San Pedro Time Series (SPOT) site, San Pedro Channel, CA, USA - 3 SPOT_SRF_2009-08-19 | ecosystem: Environmental > Aquatic > Marine > Strait... | reverse complement strand
CAAGAAGATCAGCTAGCACAAGATGCCACATCTACTAATATTGTTGGTACTAAACTAGGTCAAGACTTAGGTACCCAAATAACATCTTTTATAACAGGAGAAGTATTAACACTTATGCGTAGCGTTAGTGATACAGCTAGAGTAGATATAGACTCTGCTGGTAGTTATACTGTTATCTTTATACAAGATGGTGCATCCAATGTTATTAAAATAAATGGTGGTACTGGCGGCACTATAAAAATCACTCAAAGTAATTAATGAAGCGACTACTATTCACCATACTTATAATACTACTGTTGCCTGTCTTATATCAGTCAACGCCAACAGAAACATTAAAACTAAAAGTATTTGATTATCTTGTACCTCAACAAGATCCTTCTGGCTATTTTACAATTTTAAATTTAGATGAGGAGTTTATAGATCAGGAGGGAGGATATCCTATACCGAGACAAAGATTGGCAGAAATTAATAAACAGATATTAGATAGTAGTGCTTTAGGGGTCGGTTGGGTTATTGCCTTTCCCCATCCAGATCGGCTTGGGGGAGATAAAGAATTTGCAGAATCCCTACAACAAGGTACATCAATATTAGCAATGTTTGAAGCCCCAAATCAAATATACCCAAAAACAGTTGGAACGGTAATGTTAGGATCAGGAAAAGGTGGTATGTTGTCCGAAGGTGTAGTTCAAAATACTATCAACCTTAGAAATTATATACAACAGGGTATTGCAACTGCACCTACCGATATTGACAATTTAGTCAGAAGAATTCCCTTGTTATTAAAAACACCAGATGGTTATGTTCCTGCTTTTGGTACAGAGGTGTTAAAGGCATTGGTTGGTGCTGATACTTATGTAATTAAAAGCAATGATCTTGGAATAGAAGAGATAAGAGTTAAAGGGTTACCACCAGTTAAAACCGATAGCCTTGGTCGTAAGTGGATTAGTTGGGTGAATACTCCACAAACTAATTTACAAGAAATGGATGTGGCAGGTAAGTTTGTTTTTGTTGGAATAACAGCCCCGGGAATTATGCCACAAATTGCAACGCCAGCAGGATTGTTAGAGCCACACAAAATTCAAGCAGCATTATCTGAATCAATTCTTATAGAAAACTCTCCAAGAATTCCACAATGGTCATTAGTAGCTGAAATTTTAATTTTTGGAATTTTCGTGTCCCTGACGTGGCTTGTAATCAATTATCTTGGTGTAGTTAAGGGTCTAAGTATTGCTATAGTTTTGCTATTCACCACAGGCTTCTTAGGAGTTTTTAGTGTTCAGAAAGGTTATTTAATAGATTTTTCATGGACTTTCATATCACAAATCATAACTTCTACCGTTGCCTTTTATATTAACTACAAAAAGCAATATAAATTGCGTCAACAAATAAAAAAACAGTTTGAGCATTATTTAGATCCAAGGCAAATTAAAAGACTTCAAGATAATCCTGACCTGTTGAAACTCGGGGGAGAAAAGAAAGAGGCAACATTTTTATTCACAGATGTGAGAGGATTTACTTCTTTATCAGAAAGACTGACACCAGAAGAAGTAACAACAATAATGAACAAAGCTTTAACTATACAATCAGACGCTGTGCAAAAAAATGGTGGCATGGTGGATAAATATATTGGTGATGCAATGATGGCTATATTCAACGCACCTATAGATTTAGATGATCATAGAAACAAAGCAGTGGAGACAGCAATAGAGATAACTAAAAATATGAAGGAAGCAGGACTGGGTATAGAAATAGGTATAGGTATTAACACTGGTGAAGCTGTTATAGGTAACATGGGTAGTGATACTAGGTTTGATTATTCTGCGATTGGTGATTGTGTAAACACGGCAGCAAGACTGGAGTCTGCAACTAAGGAGGTTGGAGAAGATATATTGATAGGCTATCCCACTGCCATAGATTGCAAATTTAGGTTAAAATTACTTAAACCAATTAATGTTAAAGGCAAGAGCCAAAAGCTGTCAATTTATACAGTAGAAAGAGGTAAAGAAAAATGAAGTTTGGATTAATTAAAAATGTAGTGGGAGCAATAGCACCAACACTAGGTTCTGCTCTAGGAGGACCTTTGGGGGGTCAAGCGGCTAGTGTAGTTGCAAAAGTATTAGGATGTGATTCAGATCCAAAATCTATTAATACAGCTATTCAACAAGCATCACCAGAACAAATGATAGAACTTAAAAAAGCAGAACAAGCTTTTGAAGTTCAAATGAAAGAGCTAGAAGTAGATGTATTTAAATTAGAAACACAAGATAAACAAGATGCTAGATCTAGATTTAGTAAAGATTGGACTGCTAGAATAATAGGCGTGGCTGTTGTTGGTGGATTTATGGGTTATATATTTCTTGTTACCTTGCAACCACCAGAGCAAAACAGTGAAGCATTGATTAATTTAGTTCTAGGATATCTAGGCGGATTGGCTAGTGCTGTGATATCTTTTTACTTTGGTGCATCTCAATCAGACGATAAAAAGGAATAAACGTGGCAGGATTTAGACTTACAGCTTTTAGCGGACTTAATGAAAAGATCGCCCCAAGACTGTTGCCTGAAGATGTAGCACAAGATGCAGAAAATGTTTTTTTAGATAGAGGTAGAATAGAGAGCTTACCTCAAGATGTAAATGACGAATCAGAACCAAGCTCACATCCAGCATCAGATATAGATGGCACGACAAAAACAATATTCAAAGCAACAGATAACGAATGGTTTACTTTTTCAGACGATGTAGATGTTATTAAAAGTCCAATTAAAGAAGATTCTTTTAGTAGGTTTTATTTTACAGGAGTAAGTGGACTTTCAGGATTCCCAAGGATGGTAGATGCCTCCAACGGTATATCAGGCTCAGGACCGTATCCTGTAACTTCATACAGACTTGGCTTACCAACTCCCCCAGCTTTTACAACAGGACCAGTTATTGACAATACAACAGCAGCAGAAGGTGCCGCTACAAGTTCAAGAGCATATGTTTATACAGAAATAACAAGTTTTGGAGAAGAAGGTCCGCCTAGTGTTGTTACAGCAGATGATATAGTAGACGCAGCAGATGGTGCAACAGCAACCTTGGCATTGCCAGCGGCAACTAGTGGTGTCTACACTATAGCTAAAAGAAGAATTTATAGAGCAGACTTAAATGGTATATTCAGATTTGTAAAGGACGTATCAGGAACATCAGCAGGAGATACAACAGAGTCAGTTAAGGACAGCTCACTCGGGGAAGAAATAGAATCAACAGACAACTTAGCACCCCCAGATGAAGTAACATCAAGCCATCCAGATGGACCTATGTTTGGTATTACTACTATGCCAAATGGAATAACAGCAGGCTTTAGTGGTAACACACTATTGTTTAGTGAGTCTTATTTGCCACACTCATACCCTATTGCAAATCAGCTAACAACAAAAGAAAATATTGTTGGTATTGTTTCTATAGCCTCTGGGTTATTAGTAACAACAAAAGGCAAACCACTTATAGCGGGGGGAACAGATCCTTCGGCAATGTCTTTGGTAGAAATAGATGCAAACCTACCAAACTCTAACAAAAGATCATTGGTTGATATGGGTGAGTATGCTATATACGCATCCCCAGATGGTTTGGTTATAGCAAGTAACTCAGGTGTTAGCTTAGTAACTCAACAAATATTTACTAGAGATCAATGGCAGAGCTACTATCCAGATAATATTGAAGCCTATGAGTATGAAGGAAAGTATTTAGGTTTTACTTGGGATGGCTCTAATTCAAGTACAAAGAAGGGTTTTATTTTTGATCCAAGAGGACAAAAGAATGCTTTTGTTAATTTAGATTTCTATGCTACTGCTGGATTTAATGACAGAGAGAGTGATGAATTATATTTGGTTATAGGTGGTACTCTTAAAAAGTTTGCTAGATCTTCTAGTGCAAGAACCTATACATGGAAATCAAAAGAGTTTTATAGTAACCTTCCCATTTCCCCCGGGGTAGCCAAGGTTAGTGCTGAGTCTTATAGCAGCTTAACATTTAAATTATATGCAGATGGCTCTTTAAAACACACTCAAACAGTAACAAGCAACGATCTCTTTAGATTACCCGGAGGGTATAAGGCAAAATCATTTTACATAATTTTAGAGGGCACAGACCCAATAAATGAAATTTGTGTATATGAAAGCCCTAGGGAGATTACCTAATGGCAAAGTCTAAAGGTACTTTTGTAGTACCAAGAAATTTTGATCATGAGGGGAAAAGATTTGCTACAAAAGTTAACGAATCTATAGCACAGCTAAAAGGGGAGATAGGAAATCCTCTTGACTCTGCTGTAACTTTTAGAGATTTAATTACTGCTGGATTAGCTAAAAGAGACATTAGAATCGGAGCTAATGGAAAAATTATTGGAGGTGGAGACCCACCACCACCAAAAGATCCACCAGAGATTCCCCCAGCACCAACAGGCGTAAGTGCAGACGGTGCTTTTCAAAATATAGTTATTGAATGGGATGTTCCAACATTCTCTGGTTTTTCTCATGCAGAGGTTTGGGTTGCTTCCACATCTAGTTTTGCAGACAGAGTTTTTGTTGGTCAAACAACGGCAGCGGTATTTTCTCATCAGGTTGGTAATGGTCAGACAAGATATTATTGGATTAGGTTTGTTAATACAGAAAATGTTGTAGGACCATTTAACTCTACAACAGGGACACAAGCATCAACAGCACCAGATATAGCTGCATTAATGACTGAGCTTTCTGAAACCTTACAGGATCTGCCGGGGTATTCAGTTATAACCAATTTAATATCAGGAACAGCAGCCGCAGCAGCAACAGTTATTAGAAGTGATGCAGAGCCTACAACAAGATCCAATGGAGATGCCTTAATTGGAAATGATATTTGGATAGACACTAATGATAATAATCAAGCCTATTTTAGAAACGCAGCTAACAGTGCTTGGATTGCGGCAAGAGATTCTAACCTTATAAGTTTATACAATAGTTTAAGTTCAACAGTAACAGCAAATAGCTCAAGTTTAGCTACAGCACAAAGCGATATAATAACATTAACAACTGACACAACAGCAAATTCTTCTGCGATTACAAGTTTAACCTCTACAGTAAACTCTAATACTTCAGCCATTTCAACAGAACAGACTACTAGAGCAAGTGCAGATAGTGCTCTTGCAACAGATATAACAAATTTAACATCTACGGTTAATAGTAACACCTCTGCTATATCTACCGAGGCAACAACAAGAGCCAGTGAGGATAGTGCACTAGCTACAAGCATCACCAACCTAACCTCTACCGTTGATGGCAATAGTTCTAATATAACTACATTAGCAACAACCACGGCTGATGCAGAAGATAATTTAGATGCTATGTATGTTATTCAGGCATCTACAGAATCTAATGGAAGCGTTTCAGTGGCGGGTATGGTTATCGGCTCTAATGCTGATAGTGGAAATGGTGCTCAATCATATGTTCAGTTTCAAGCTGATAAATTTGCAATATGGAATGGAACTAATAATAACACGGCTCCATTTATTGTTAGTGGCGGTACTGTTTTTATGGAAAATGCAATGATCCAAGATGGGGCTATAACAAATGCCAAAATTGGAAACCTAGCTGTTGATACCGCAAAGATAGCAAACCTAGCTATAACAGAAGCAAAGATGGCGAATCTGTCTGTTGCAACTGCAAAGATACAAGATCTTGCTGTTGATAATGCAAAGATAGGAAACTTAGCTGTAACCAACGCAAAGATTAATGATTTGAGTGCTGAAAAGATTAATGCTGGTTTAATTAATTCAGACAGGGTTAATGTAGATACACTTAATGTAAAACACTTCGATGATGTAAGCTCTGACATAAAAAGTCATACAGGTGCTTTTGTTCCTTTAGGGGTTTTTGGGAGCTCTTTTCAAAGAGGGTCAACAAACTTTACAACACAAACATCTTCAACAGGCACCTACTTATCCACAACCATAGGTAGTGTTAGAAATGGTGCTAAGTATCAGGCAATATGGACTGGGGTTTATGGCGACTGTACAAATGGTGTATTAGAATATAGCGTCAATGGTTCAACCTATGTTCAGGCTGCTGGAGGTATACAAAATGTAACTTTTGCAGCGGGGACTTTTAGGACATACGTCTTTGCATATTCAGGAACCATAAGCGGTCTCTCTAGTAGCTCAACGACTGTTTATTGGCGTGTTAGATGGATAACTAAACTTAGAAGCACATATCAATCTTTGTATGTGTTTATAGATAATACACAATAAAATGGCAGACTATACTATATATAAAACAGAAACAGGTGATATAACAACTTGTGGAACCACTAACCTTACTATTAATGACATTATTTTAGAAAGCGATGAGTCAATCATCGAGGGATTATATGAGGCAGAAAATTATAAAATAATTGAAGGAGAAGCTGTTCAGCAAAATATTTCAATATGGAACTCAATAAGACCCATAAGAAATACTATGCTGTCTGAGTCAGACTGGACACAGTTCCCAGACAGTCCTTTATCAGATTCCAAGAAAACAGAATGGTCAACTTATAGACAGCAATTAAGAGATCTGCCCTCAACTCAGTCAAGTGCAACAAGTATAGATGATGTTGTATTCCCCACAGAGCCTTCTTAATTGGTAATATAATGCTACATTATTATATAATTTAATGGTATCTTATGGATAAAATGCTATCACAAGTAGATGTTAGAACTTATTGGGATTTCATAGAACCGGGATTGCGGGAAATAAAAAAAGAAGCAAACCCAGAATGGAGACCAGAAGACATATACTCAGCACTAGTAAGTGGGATAGCAGAGCTTTATGTAGATGTAGAGCAAGACCCATGTGAGAGCTTTATTATTCTACAAGTAAAGCCTAGTGTTTTTAAAGCTACACAGTCATTGTTAATTTGGGTGGCTTACGATAAAAGAGAAAATGCTAACGGCAAATACATGGAGTATATTGAACATATGGCTGAACAAAGAGGTTGTAATAAAGTAGAGTTTTGGACACCTTGGAAAGGATTAGCAGATGTCTTGTCTCATATAGGTTATGAAACAAAACAATACATAGTGGAGAAAAAAATATAATGTCAGGCGGCGGCGGATCAACAACAATAAAAGATACAGCATCACAGAAGGCTTTAGCCTCTATTGCTGCTCAAAGATTTAATCTTTATCAACAATACTACGTTCCTTTAGAAAATGAGTTTATGGCAGGTGTTGCTGCAATGAGAGATCCAGCTTCTTTTGAAAATGTTGAGGGGTATATAAACGCAGTTCAACAACCACAATTCCAACAAGCGGTAAGAGATATGCAACAACAGGCTTTTGCTCAAGGAGTAGACCCCACCAGTGGTCAGTATCAAGCAAGACAAGAGCAAATGACAGCAGGACAGGCGAGAGGAATGGGAGTGGGAACAGCAGAAGGTTTGTCAGGACAATTAGATAGATATTATCAAGGTATGCAAAATATTATTGCAATGGGTCAAGGTCAGGCTGGTCAGGCTATAGCAGGATTATCTGATGTAGGCGAGCTAGCACAAAAAAGAGGAATAGCAGAGGCTAAACAGTCTTTTCAAGGCAGCCAAGGAACTCAATCAATTATTGGTACGGGTCTAGGTCTTGGTGCAGGATTGTATATGGGGACTAAAAATACATAATGATTAGTTTTTATGGATTAGGTCAAAAAGAAACATACAACGACCCATACTATTCACAAAATAATCTGTATGTAAATCCTTTTAGATCTGGTGATCAATCAGCACAAGACACTTTGGCAGATTTATATGAGGCAGAGTTTCAAGATTATTTACAAAGATTCTTCCCAGTTGAACAAGACCTTATTCAGCAGATGACAACAGGTTTTGAGGGTCTTCAACAAGAAGAAATAGGAAGAGCACAAGAAGCAGTAGCAAGACAATATGCAAATGTTAGAGGACAGGCTGGTAGAAGACAGGCAGGTTTTGGGATATCATTAAGACCAGAATCACAAGCTGATTTTCAAAGATCAGAAACATCAGCATTAATTGCTGCAAGAAATTTTGCAAGAATGAGATCAGAAGAAAGAAGAATGCAAGTTCTTTCAGGAGGTCTTGGAAGTGCAATGGGACAAAAATCAGTAACAGGAGGATTAGGTGGCTAGCGGATTAGGTGGATTATTGGCAACAGGTCAACAAACTAAACAACAAGCAACAGCAGGGTTGCTTGGGGCGGCAAGATTAGAAGCACAACAAGACATTGCAGAAAGGCAACTAGAGATGCAAAAAGAAGCAGGACAACAACAGCTTATGGGTACTGCTGTAGGTATAGGTGGTGCAATAGGTGCAAAGGCAGCAGCTACAGCAGTAGCAGACTTAGGTGCAGGAGCAACATTAGGTGCGAAAGCAGGTGCTGCAGCAGGAGCAATGGCTCCACCAGTTTTAATAGCATTAGCAGCGGCAGCGTTGCTTAATAAATTATTTGATTAATTATGAGTTTAGCAGAAGGAATAGAAAGCGGTTTAAGTTTAGGTCTAAAGTTTGCATCTTTTTATAAAGACAAAGAAAAAGATGACTTGCTTATTGAAAAAGCAAAGCAAGACATAGATATTCAAAAACAAGCATTTGAATCAGACATGGAGACAGCAACTCTTACTAGAGAAGAGAAGCAACAAAAAATTAATTTAAATAAAATAGAACTTGGGTTTAAAGAAAAATTACTTACATCTGAACTAGCAAGAAATGAAGCTAGCACAGAATATACACAAGCAAATACTGCAAGAGTTAATGCACTTACAGAGGGAATAATATCTGATAACAGAAGAGCTAACATTACTGATGACGCTGTTTTATTTCAAGGTGTATTAGAAAAAATGCAAGATCCTAATTTAAATCAAATGGAATTAAATTCTTTAGCCCTGTTAATTGAAGATATAAAAGATCCTGTAATGAAATCTCAACTTAAAAATATAGATCAAAATTATTTAAAATCTTGGGACAACATATCTCCAATTTTACAAAGCGGAAACCTAGAAGAGTTGCCATCAGACTTTAATCAAAATCTAACAACAATTCTAAAGCCCCAACTAGACTCGGGATACTTGGGAGCCACATTTATAACTAAAGATGGGCAAAAAGGAGAGGTTGAAGAAATATCTTTAAGTGGAGACTTTTTAGCAAAAGGTCAAGGAGACCAAATAATCCTTGGCTCTAATGTTAAGGTTAGGGTAAACAACGAAGTTAAAGAATATATGACATTTTTACCAGATGTAGCAGACGATGGCTCAATAACCTTTAGAGAAGATTTGCAAGCGGATGATTCCAAGGCAGTATCAGTCGCAGACACAGTAGATTATGTTGCATCAAACAGACATATTCCAGCACTTATAAATCAAAACCCAAACATCCTTAAAAACCTAGATAGTATAAATGATATTATATTAGACACTTATTCTCCTATATCCAAAACAAGTCAAAGAGAGGATCAAATTACCAAAAGAGCAATCTTTGATCAAAGAAATAGTTTATTCTTTACAAACTTAGCAGCAGCAAATATAAATGATATTAAAGATGCTAAGCTAGAAGATGATTCAATGCAAACAGCACTAAGGCTTTTTTATTCAGCATATGGTAAAAACTCTGGAATAATTAAAGATGGAGATATGTATAAGCCAGTAGACGGCATAGATCCTTTGCAGGCTATATATAATAATGCTCCCAAAATGTCAGAAGTACAAATGACATACGACAATCAGCCACTGTCTTCTGCACTAAATCGTTACAAAGATGATCCTAATGCAAGCGGTGCACCTATAACTAATCTTTATAATGTAAACATTCCATACGGTGCATCTTTAAATTCTATAAAAGATGTTATGGTTGATCATTTTAGCCACGATCAAGGCATACAAAATCAAATTGAATACTTTCATGAACAATTTAAGGCAGCAGTAAAAAGGGGAGAGTATTCTGAAGATGTTTATGCAGAATCATTAGAAGATTTTTTAAAACAAGTTATAGGGGGTTAAGATGGCAGACCTTTTTAGGCTTGACCCACTTAATCAGGAAGAGGAAAAGAAAGAGAAAGAACTCTTTACTATTGCTCCAATGGGGCAAGAGGACTCTACATATAAAGATATTCTAGAAGAGAACAAAGATATTCCATTTATTGACAGAGTTCTTAATCCACAAAAATATCCATCCCCAACATTAACAGACGATCAGGGTAGAAGGCAGACTCACTTTATGAGTGCTGATAAAGATGAAAATGATAACTGGATTGCATATCCAAAAATAATTTATCAGGATGATCAATACAAAAGAGTAAATATGCAAGAGGCTGTAGCTTCTGGTAATTTTATAAACTTTGAATCAGATCAACAAAAGGCAATAGATTTTTCTAAAAACTATAAAACTCAAGAGTTTAAAGATTTTTACAATACTAAAAGCGACTCAAAAAAAGATAAACTTTTTACCGTTTCCCCAATGGAAGAAGAAGATGGTGGTTTTATTGATGCTCTTAAGCCCAAAGGTGGAAAGAAACTTTATGATGGTATTATTGGTGCATATGAACAAACAGCCAGACTTCCAAGTCAAATTGCAAGATCTGTTGAAAGAACTGCAACAGAAGATTTAATAGATGATTTAAATAGAAGCTTAGGAGATGACAATAGATCTTTTGTAAAAAACTTTCTTTTAAGCGGAAGTGGTTTTAAAAACAGATATGAGAGACAGGTTCTTGAAAGAGAATTGGGTATATCAGACAGAGGTAATTTATCAATACTTTG